>Ga0208662_100207_pt1 | contig 26027 bp, 25 predicted proteins | sample OSPB_host_MetaG_FD_187136 | JGI IMG/M metagenome (GOLD analysis project Ga0208662, IMG submission 187136) | Hot spring microbial mat communities from Yellowstone National Park, Wyoming, USA - OSPB_host_MetaG (SPAdes) (version 2) | ecosystem: Environmental > Aquatic > Thermal springs > Hot... | reverse complement strand
CATTAGGATTTGGAACGTTTTCTTTCAACCAAAAGAGGATGAAACGGAGTGCCTTAACATAGTTATTCATGAGGACTAGGAGGGGTTCAGAGAGGGCGATCTTCATGGAAACAGTAGCTCTGATCGCCTTATTATCCCTCCTAGCCATTAAGGAAATTTAGAAAAAGAAGTATTTAAATATAAGGGGGCTATACATTCCCGCTGGCGAGGCTTTACGCCCCCTTAACCTCCAATTTTTGTAATATTGGTATACATATCGGTAAACACTGTTAAAGGTGTTCTTAGGAAAATTTGTAACGTAAAAAGATCCTTAAGGAAGGGGTAATGTGCTTTTGATTATTAAGTAATTCTAATAACAAGTTATTTTCAAATTTTTTATTGAAAATAATTTATTTTTATTTTCACGTATAGATTAAACTGTACACCCCTTAGCCAGAAATCAGACGGCAGTTTTAATAATCCGTTTTATAATATAATGATATAAAATGAGAAAGATTCTCCTTATTGGTTTAATAATTCTAATTACAGCTTCTTCATTTATTGCATTTTCTCTATATTCCAAATTTTACTATAACAATTTCTTCGGTAATCAATACTCCTATCCAGGTATGATGGGTGATATGTTTAACAGCCAATATTCCTATTACGGTCAAAACGTGTATATGCGTCAAATGATACAAATAAATGAGGCTATATATCTGATGAAAAATCCTCCCTCCTATGCTCATGTATTTACGAGTAATGATAGTATTGTTTTTACCTCTCATGAGATAAATATAGTAGTTCTCACCATGGGTCATGAAAGGGCTATTAACTTAACAGGATTAACTCCTCCCTCTTACGCTCAGCATGACGTTTTCGTCATATATGGGCTGATAAATCCTACACTTATAATTCCTTCTGGCGCAACTGTCAGAGTTACCGTGATTAACTTAGACGAAGATATGTATCATAATTTTGTAATAACTCCTTTATCTCCTCCTTATCCATACAATGTTATGATGATGAGTGGAGGCATGATGGACGGAGGCATGATGGGTAAGTTTATCACAATGATGCCTTTGCTTCCACCGGCTAATTATAATCAAGGATATGCATACAAGTTCTCATACATTTTTACCTTACAGCCTGGGAATTACTGGTACATTTGCACTTATCCTGGTCATGCGGAAATGGGAATGTACGGAGAAATATTGGTGGGATAAATGGAGACATATCAGATACTCGGTTTAATAGGATCATTATTATTGCTCGTAGCGTTATTTATCCCATTTATGTTCTATGGTTACGGATACGGCATGATGGGCAGAGTTGGTATGATGGGAGGTCCGTTTTTCTTTTTCCCGTTTATAGCTATTCCCGCTTTAATATTAGGATTAGTAGGCTCTTTAATTAACGATAGGCAAATAGGTGGAATATTATTAATAATAGCTGCCATATTATCTTTACCGGTATTCTTTGGGTTTTTTGGAATTTCATTTGTTCTTCTTCTAATAGGAGGTCTTCTAGCTTTATTTAAAAAATAATAAGATAAAAAATTTTACTTCATTCTTTTAATTAATATTCTAGTTACTCCCCCTTGCTGTTGAATATCTATTATCTGATTCCCAGTCCTCCTAGCCCAAGCCTCAATATCTGGCTTTGCAGCGGGATCTGTAGCCAAAACCTCCAAAACCTCACCAACATTAATCTGCTTAATAGCCTTAGCAGTCTCCAGAACGGGGCCGGGACAATACATACCCCTAACATCCAAACTCTTCGCAATCCTAACCTCCTGAGACAAGACAAATCACCTTCTTACATTATTTTTATATAGATTTTAAGTTCTTTTATTGGTGCAATCTTAAAAAATGGAAAATAAAAGATATATAATGGTATTTAAAATTTTCTTCAAAATTTCATTTATAATGATTTTATAGTAATATTTTCCTTTTTACTGCATTAAATTTAGTTGCTTAATTATTTACATCATAGTATAGAGTTTATAAGTTTGATAAACATTGTTAATATTAAGTTAAATTTATAAGATATAAAATCGATAATTATAGTTGGTGAGTGATATGGGACAAGTTATAGTAGAAAGTACACAGAAGTATTTGCCAATATTAAGAGTAACGTTAGGTTTTATGTTCTTCTCAGCCTTCATAAGAAGAGCGATTAATGTACCAGCTAAGTTGAATCCCAGTTCTTCAGCCTATGTAGGAGGTAAACTTATAACGTTTCTACCGCATGCTTGGGCTCCAATTAAAGGAACTTTAGTTTATGTTCTTCAGAACCCTTCATTACTCTACGAATTCATAATACTCTTCACAGCCTTAGAAGCGATATTCGGTTTATTTATGATATTAGGATTTCTGACTAGATTATCGGGTTTTGTAATTGCAATATTAGCCTGGGGTATAGGGGCAGCTGCAGGTTGGCTAGGTTCTACGTGTGTAGATGAATGGCAGATAGCAGCAGTAGAAGGAGCTGCTGCCTTCATGTTTATGTTCACAGGGAGTAGATGGCTTTCAATAGATCAAATATTAGCTAAGAAATATCCTAAAGGTGTAAAGTTAGGAAAATTGTATATACCTTTGTGGTGATGGAAATGGAGAAGATCACAATTTTAGCACTTTTAGGTTTGATAATAGCTACTGGTGTAACATTCGGACTATATCAGATAAACTTTCAAGGATTCGGGCATTTGACTAATTACTCTAAAACACCAGCTTATAGTTTAGCTGGGACTAGGCTATATGAAAACGGTACTCTATTCCTTCAGATAGCTAGAACTGCAGGTCCTGATACTTACGGAGGGTTTATAGTACTTGTTCAAGTATTATATCCTAATGGTACGGTGGTATACCAATGGAATGCTTCTCAATTAGCTCACATTCCAAAGAGCCATATCCATAACGAGTTCAGCCTTCACCCAGTTACTACTACTCCCTTTGCTTTAGAAGTGCCTCTAGGACAAAACGCTACTGTAATATTACAGATACCATTCCACCTAAAGCCTGGATATTACATAGTTAGAGTTTACGATGTAGATGGTAGTTATCAAGCTTATGGTGTAAAGTTCCAGGTTGAAGTTTACGTAAGTTAAAAATTTTTATTCCTTTTTAAATTTAGGTATTAAGTATATTGGATAAGGTTGTTTTATATTCCACTCCTCCTTTTTAAATTGTTTTCCATTTACATTTATAACCTTCTCAGCTATAACATCACAATACTTACACTCTTTACAACTTCTCATGTTACATTCATTGTAAAAGAAGAACTCTAACCACTTAGATGGGAATTTAGTATTATCTATTTTTATTGCATTTAATATTGAATAAGTTTTAGGGCCGTTAACCTTCTCCACAGCTTTTGCAGCAGCCCTGCCTTGAGGATAACTTAAAATATCTAAAAGATCCCCATCATACTTTCCGCTTGTATACGCTTTTACTGCTCTTAAAATCCATTCAGTCTTCTTATTCCTTCCAGCTATTTTAAATCTCTCTATGCCTAATTCCTCGTAATAATGAAGGTCTTCTGGTCTTATCCACCTCATTCTAATTATGTTAGCTGGATCGTTAAGAACGTCAGTAGCACACATTAGGACGGGATATTCAAACCATACATTATCTAAACCATTTATCATTGAGGTTATAGAGGAGATATTATCATGCGTTAACCTAAATGGACAGCCATAAAGGCAAGAATTATTTAATATTAATTCGACTTCAAAATTCTCATTCTTTGATATTTTGGCTATTTGTTTAAGCAGTTCAAAATCCCTATTAACGTCCTCATGCATTATTATAGTATTAGCACCTAATCCTACATATTCCTCTATTTGTCTCATAATGTTAACTCTAGCAAATGATGATACCGAAATTTCTAGGTCTGGATATTCACTTCTTATTAGTCTTATTATAAAGGGTAATGCGACTATTAATCCGTCTATTCCCAAATTAACTAGTCTATCTATTTCCTTAGTTAAGCTATTTATAAATTTAGAATCGTATTCCCTTCCCAGTAGAGTAGAAGTGTTCATAGTATAGAGGAATTTTATTTTATAAGAATGGGCTAAATCTATATGAGCTTTGAATTGTTCTTCGTTAACTTCTGGTACAATAAAGCCTGCTCTTCCATGTCCTGTTATGGTCTTTTTGAAACTTCCGAAAATATATTTTACTTCTGGATATTTTCTTAACTCTTCTAGGAGATTATTATCGAAATTTGTTGCAACTACTAACTTCATAAATTTATATATATTATATGCGTAAATAAGATTAAGTTATGATAAGATTTATGAGATTATATTTAACGGCATTTAAGTGGAAAAAACTATATAAAAACAATATAAAGTATAAAATAAATCTATCTTTTAATAGCATAATTTAACATATATAACCCATAAGGTCTTAAAAATGCCAGATGTTCACAATACGAATTTAAAACCTCACCCTTTCTCTTACATTTCCCAGCCAATATAATAGGCTTTTCGCCGAGAAAGCTTATTGAAACCTCGCACTCGTTAAGTTTAACAACTGGTAATTCTAGCAATAAGTTATTTACAATGAACTTCATGAATTCTACTGGATATGAGATATTAGTCTTGATTGCTTTAAATAGAGAAAGGATTAGAGCTGGTTTTAAATTCTCTAAATTTAAAATACATATTCCGTTCTCTCTCGTTACTTTGATGAGTTCTTGCATTATGGTATCTAGTTCATTTATATTATGTATATTAAATATTTTGGATAGACTGTACAGAGCCACATTTTTATATTTCTCGATATCTGAAAGATAAAGCGTTAACGCCCCTTTCCACGTTATATCGTATATTCCGCGTTTTCTATGCGTAATTAGTTTCTTTTCCTCAAGCTTATTCACAATTCTCCATAAAGTTGCTAATGGAATATTCGTACATTTAGCCAATTTATATAGGGAAACTTGATTAGTTGAAATCCTATTAAGTACACATAATTCTCTCTCATCAAATATCTCTGAACATCCATATTTTTCTAGGGAAATTTGCATAAATATCAGATTACTGTTCTCCCTTAAGCTTAAAAATTCAATATCACAAAGTTACTATTAATCTATGTTTAACGGGGTTTAATTTTTTCTTAGTATTTCCACTATTATGAAAAGATATTTTTTAATATCCAAACTTTATAAAGTATATTTGAGGTAAGTTCAATGGCTAGTGGATTAATACCACCCGCACCGCCGTTCCAATATCCAGTCTCATGGGGTCCAGACATGCCACCAGACCATCAAGCAGTATGGGCTTTAAAAGTGGCCTTAGCATACTTCTTCATAGGTCTAGGAAGTATGATAATAGCTGTTACTGCGTTAAATGATTCTAGAATAGCAGTGACCGCTACTGGGAATATTAACCCCTTAGACTCCATAAGAGATGTGTCTAAGTTTAAATTATCCCTAGGTTTAACCTCTCTTATAACGGTGCTACTAGGACTTGTATTATTAGTATTGGATGCTGGTAAGCCAGCAACCGCATGGGAGATAATAACATATGGGATCGAATATGGAAGGTGGGAAAGCTGGATGTTCTTAGGTACAATCTTTCTTTCAGTACTAGTGCTCGTAATATTAATATACATAGGAATATGGCTAGGAGGCATAAATAGGATATTTTCAAAACTAACCAGCTGGTATATAGTTAAGGGAGGATTTTATTACTCTAGATATGTACTTATTGCGTTGGCATTAATTTTCGGAATTTTAGGAGCTAGTTATGGAGGTGTATTATTTAGTCTGACTAATGTCGCTTTATGGAGAAATCCAATAATAGTAATACTATTCCCAGTTAGTGGATTAAGCTCAGCAGCAGCAGTAGGTATGATACTTACATTCCTAATAAAAGACGTGAACGTGAGAGAATTAAATCTCATATTGTGGTCAACTATAGATCTCTTCTCGGAAATAGGGGAGGCAATATTAACCGCTTTATTCCTATATATAGGTATTTTAAATCCAAATTCTGCAATCTCTGTACAGCAAGTTTTATACGGAAGATATTCCGCATATTTCTGGACATTAATAGTTACGTTAGGTTTGGCTATACCAATGCTACTAGAGATAGTTATGCATAAAATTAGTCCTTATAAGTATAAATATATCGTGCCGATAATTACAATTTTAGTATTAATAGGCGCAGCCTCGCTAAGATATTATGTGGTAATAGCGTCCGCATATTATTATTCTCCATTAAGTCCTTTCACTCCAATCCAATTACAGTTCCCTTGGGGTACTACATGGGGTGAGTGAAAGATGTTAGAATTAAATAGAAGGGATTTCCTTAAGTTATCTGGGTTAACTGCATTAGGTGCTAGTTTAGCGTACTTATCCACCAAAGGCTCCTTCATAAGCAGACTCTTCACCCAAGCTCAAATAGGAGAACAAGAAGTATCGGAAAGTCAGGATGTAATAGCGTTTAGTACTTGTTACATGTGTCTAGGAAGGTGTACAATGCAATATCAGATAACTGCCAATAATTTGATAAGATATGCTGGAGGTGACATTTACGGTAGAACAAATAATGGTGCGACATGTCCTATAGGTCCTACAGCTGCTATGCATTATCTAAGCCCTGCCAGAATGAAATATCCACTTTTAAGACCTCCAACTGCACCTAGAGGGACTGGGCAATTCATAAGAATAAGCTGGGAAGATCTATATGATATTTTACTTAATGGAGATAATGCAGAATTCTTAAAGGAGAGAGGATGGAAATATGGATTTAAAGGGCTAAAGCAGATATATGAGTGCTGTCCAGAGAAGTTCGTATTTGTAACGGGTAGAGATCAATATAACCCAACGGAAAATAGGTATTTATTTTGCAGCAATGTTCGGAACTCCTAACGAATATGAGCATGGAGGCTTCTGTGCAGCAAACGTCGCGATAGGTGCAGCATATGTAGCAGGATCTACTTATTGGGAATATGGATACTTTGATGATCATCACGCTAAAGTATTAATATTATCTGGTGTAACTCAAGATCACTTCCCAACCGGTTTTAGAAGAAGAATAACCATGATAAAGGAGAGAGGAGGTACTATAATACTATTCCAGCCAGACAGACAACCTAACTTAGGGCCAATATCTAACATATGGATTCCAATAAAACCAGCTCATGATGGGCTTTTAGTCAGCTCAATTATACATGAATTATTAAGATTACATAAAGAGGGCATGTCACAATATCCACCAACGCCTTATATAGACGAGGAATATTTAAGATGGTACACTAATGTACCGTTCCTTGTAATTACTAATCCTGACGGTACAATCGACCCTCCATCTTCACCTAACGTAGGGCTATTCGTAAGAGTTGTTAATAAAAACGGAGAATGGACTCCAGCAGTAATGGGCAGTGACGGAAATATATATGCATTTACAGATATTCCGTGGCAGAAAGGAGTATATCCAGTATTAGAGTATGAGGGAGATGTGACGGTACCAGTTAAACCCAACTCTAATCAAACCATCACATTACACGTTAAAACGGCATTTAAACTTCTAGAAGAGCAATTCTTATCTGATGAATATGCACCTCAAAATGTGGCGGAAAAAGTAGGATATCCGGCGGAGGAGATCACTAAATTAGCTAAATTATTAGGAGACACTGCTATGAGAAGTCCAGTTATAATACCTGCTGAATGGGAAGATTACTTAGGTAGAAAGCATAGTGAATTTATTGGAAGACCGGTTGCAACCTACATAATGAGGGGAATATCTGCTCACACAAACGGATTTAACACTACTAGGCTATTCATGTTATTAGAGGCTTTATTAGGAGCGATTGACACTCCAGGTGGATATAGAGCTAAGTACCCATATCCGAGGCCAATTCCAGATGGAGATTTCTGGCCATCTTATGAAGCAGTTCCAGATCCTAGGGCTAGAATAACAGCAGCGGATGTTCAAAGCGGAGAAATTCCACCTACTGGACCTAATGGGGAAAGCTATGTAGGAACATTAGGAGGTATACTAATAAATGAGAGAGTATACAATGACGGTACTGTAGAAGTATTAAGTGTTAGTAAAGTTCACTATCCCACGGTAATTACGTCTACAACTAATCCGTTTGTATACACTCCAGATATGTTAGTCATTGATGAAAGAGGAAGACCACTATTAATAGATAGGGGATATAGCTGGGAATTTCCGTTTGCACAGCATAGATCATATAATGTAACGATGTGGGATGCAGGATTTCAATTCCCGTATAATGTAGAATTCCTATTATGGCATATAACTAATCCATATTGGGATAATAGCTACGATCTAGATAAGGATATAAGATTAGCATTAAAGCAGAATCCTGATGGAACATATGTGATACCGTTCATAGCTATTGTAGATACATTCTACGGCAACAGCGTGCCTTTCGCTGATTTAGTGCTTCCAGATACTACATTCTTAGAGAGGTATGGAGAGCATAGTACTCTTGATAGACCTATAACTACACCAGATGTGGTAGCAGATAATATTGAACATCCGATATTACCTCCATTATTTGATGCTAGGCCATTCAGCGATGTGGAGATCGAAATAGGATATCTATTAGGATTATCAGCGTTTGTAAACCCAGACGGAAGTCCTAAGTATCCTAATGGGTTTGGAGACTTCTTATGGAAATGGCAAATAGCTCCAGGAGTTGGAATGTTAATTGCAGGAAGAGGTAAGGATGGTACACAATGTTGTAAAGGAGACCCTAATCCCAATCAAGTTAGATTATACACTTATCCAGGAAAAATACCTGCGTATCAATACGGGGATCATAAAACCTATCCCGGTTTACAAGAGTTCCCAGTAACTAATGGGGAATTACCTTCCAGTGTACCTAAGGGAGTACAGAAAATAGGTCATGCACAAGGTGAATACGAATTACCGTTAAATATAAGGTATTACAAGCACGTTAATATGTATTATCTAAAATGGGCTCATAGCATGGGACTTATACCTTACGTTAAACCAATATTAGTTAACGTATATTCAGAGGTAATAGCTAGATTTAGACTAGCAGCTTACGGAATGTGGAAGGGATATAATGCATACTTCTATTACATGTATAAGAAAACTGGGAATCAACAATACTTACAATTAGCGATACAGAATGCTAATATACCTACTGACTCTTACGGTCAATATATAGCTAAGATAAAGAAGATCGCGTTCTGGCCAATACCTAAATGGTATCCTCCATTATCTTGGACAACTGACGGAAATAACCCAGACGAATATCCGTTATTAACTGAAAATAGACATGTAACGCCCTGGTTCTATCACCATTGGGAGAACCATAATCCATGGCTAAGACCACTATTAAGATTTACCCCAGTATTCATGCATCCATCAGATTGTCAGAAATATGGGATCACAGACTTTGATTGGATTGAAATAGAATCTTGGACTGGAGAAAAAGCTAGAGCTTTAGTAGTATGTGATGAAACTACAAGACCAGGGGTAATATGGTACTGGAAGGCTAAGAATATTAGACCTGGAACGCTAGCAATACCACCTAACAGTCCAGAAGCAACTATGTCAATAATGTTTAATGATATATATTCAATGGTGCTTCCGCCGAGTCTTGGAGGAGCAGATCCGCAATCCTACAATAATTTAGACTATGACGTTCTAATAGGCACTAAAGGACCTAATCCAGCATTACTTAATTACGACCCCTTCACGGGTAAGACCTCATGGGGCGATCTAAGAGTTAAAATAAGTAGGGTGTTAGGCAAAGGGAATTACACTGTAAGTTACGGGCTTTCAGATCCTTACGTATTAGTGCCAGCAAATGCTCCATATAACCCACCACCTAATCTGCCGTACCTACAGTATAATGCATATAAGACTCCAGAGGAAATGGGACTAAACTGGTATTTCGTTAACTCAACGTATTATCAGTGGCAGCAACAAAAGCAGGTGATTAGACCCTTAAATCAACAACCCTCAAGTTAATCCTTTTTTATTTTTCATTCATGAATATGAGGTGATTTCACATGTCCACTCCTAAACCCTTACATAAACTCGTGATAATAACCGATTTAAATAAGTGTTTCGGCTGTAATGCGTGTCAATTAAATTGTAAATCATGGCATACTAGCTCGATATTCGGACCGCTAACGGACTTAGACCCTTGGGGAGCAGAACCTTTTTCATTGTATTTAATGAGAGTCATAAGAATTGAGCAAGGTAAATATCCTAACGTAAGGACAATACCAATACCGATAAGTTGTTTCCATTGTGAAGACCCACCATGTGTAAAAGTTTGTCCAACTGGAGCTATATATAAAAGAAGAGTAGATGGTGTTGTTGTAATAGATTATAATGTTTGCCAAGGATTCAGATATTGCATTAACGCATGCCCATATGGAAATATAGATTACGATCCAATTGAAGGCGTGAGTAAAAAGTGTGTATTATGCGTAGACAGGCTTTACGATGAAAGTTTACCAGAATATGAGAGAGTTCCCGCATGTGTTCGAGGATGTCCAGCGGGTGCTAGAGTGTTTGGTGACTTAAGTGATCCTAACAGTGAAGTAAGCAGAATAGTTTCTGAATATGGAGGATTCGTACTTGGTGAACAATATGGTACTAAACCAGAGGAGGAGTATTTACCAATAAGAGGACCATCTAAAGGACCATTTTCAAATGAGGCTGAACTACCATTGGAAGAGAGGTTTGCAGAGAGGACTGGAGCCATAGATAATGCCCCCGTTAATGTCCTTAAAGACGCTCAAAAACTAGGTTTAACTGCAGAGGACTTAAGGACTTATAAGAGGAACGAGAAAAACGTTTTGCCGTTGTGATCAAAATGGAAGAAGTTAATATTAAAGATACACTTTCCTTTTTTAAATATACACTCTTAGATTTTCTTTCTCAAGCATTTCATTATCCATATAAATTAAAGGATATTAAAGATCTCCAAAATAGGGCAAAGCAAGTAGAAGAGATCGTTAGATATTTTTGCGACGAGAAACTTTTTGAGAAATTTCAGAGATTTAAAAACTTCATAGATTCAATAAATGATATTAATAAATTAACTGAAATAGAAATTCAATTTGTTGAATTAGATAAACCATACAATGTAAATCTCTCTTTATACGAATCGATAAATAGGTTTGGTTATTACGATTTAGTAACTGTAAATGAGATAAGGGGGCTTTATAATGCAGTGGGTATAGATCCTAAGGAAGAGCCTGATTTACTTTCAACGGAATTAGGATTTTTAGCCTTTCTTTATTTTGCTAAGGCTATGGGTAATGATACCTCAGCTCTAATATCAACTTTTCTTAATAAGCACGTAAACAAGTGGGTCCCTAGGTTAGCTGAAGGTCTAGCTAAGAGTAGTTATCAATATTTTTCTATCTTAGGTGAATTATTAAGGGAAACCTTGAGGTGTATCGGAAATGAAGGTTAAATTATTTAAAATAAAAAACGAGGACGAATTTGCAAGCAAATTATTAGAAACCTGGCCTGCTTATATACCTAAGCCAAAAGTTGAAATTATAAATGATATAACTTGCGATGAAGAACCTTTTATAATAGTTTCAGAAAAAGAAGTTAAAGTTAATGACTGTGCAGGCTTATGGGCTAGGCCAGATCCTCAAGATATCGTAATTAAAGCTATCGAGTTAAATTACGCCATAACTGAGAAAAGCATTACAAGAAGAACCTTTATAACTGGAAGACAAGTTGAGAGATTTATAAGATTACCTAAAGTTAACGAATCTTGTTTAGCTCCTTTTGGTTGTTCTCAATGTGTATTCTCATGTCCCTCAAATGCAATATCTGTAATAGAGGGTAAGGTTAAGATAGATGAAAATAAATGCACGTATTGTGGCCTTTGTTCAGCTTCATGTCCCATAGGTGCAATTAGCCTAGCTTATCCCACATGGAACTCTATTACGTTAATGACTAAAGTTATCAAAAAAGGGAAAATAACCGTGAGTTGTGACGCCTCAAAAGCTGATTTACTAGTTCCATGTCTTGGAGTATTGGGACCGGAAGAGATTTACTCACTTTACTCCTTTTACGATTTAGATTTAATATGCCCTAATGAGAATTGCGTCAATAGAAGAGCAGCCCTTAATGCCATAAATATATTTAATGAAGTTAAGGAGAAAATGAAGATTAAGCCCTCTACTTATTTGACCGGAGTTAAGAGAGCTGACTATACGAGGGTTATATCCTCAGCTAACATCTCTGGGAAGTCCTCTTTTGACATTCACGCGTATAGGGTTATAATGACTGAGGACTGTACTCTCTGTGGAGTTTGCGTAAGGAAGTGCCCAACTAAAGCTTTCAATTTTTCCATTAAAGATAGCAAATTAATGATAAACTTTAACCCATCTAAATGTGTGGGCTGCAATGCATGTGTTAGTTTATGTGAGGAAGATGCTATAATAGTAACTAGGGAATATGATTACAGTAGTCTTCATGAAGGCTATTCATACGTTACAGCAGAAGATGAAATAGTTAAGTGTAAAAGATGCGGAAAACCATTTGATAATAAAAAGAAAATCTTAAGAGTCGCGTCAATTCTTAATGTAAATCCAGAAGATTTAGAGTACTGTAATGAATGTAAGCAAGTAATTACTGCAGAACGTATACTTAAGACTTGGAAAGATAAATTTGGAGACGTTAGAAGGGGATACAAGTAGATAGAATTTTTAAATAAATAATTTTTTATTACTAAGTTTGATCTATTTTCATTTCAGATATATTAGAGCAAAACTTATATAATTGTATTACGTAAATATACATAGAGTGATCTATTTGAAAATATATAAGACTCTTGACTACACTGGAGTTACAAGCTGCGATAATGCAGTAGGGGAAATATTTTCGTCTTTAGAGGATTTAAAGAATGATGAAGTATTACAAGTGATTCTTGATGCCGATTGGAAGCTTAAGGAGTTAAAGGAATTTATTTCTAAAACTAAATATAAAATTCTCGATGTAAAAAAGGAGGGAGAAAAATATATAGTTATTATAGGTGGTAAATCGTGAAAAAGATTTTAATTTTAGGAGGCGGAATAGGAGGTACAATAGTAGCTAACAAATTAGCTAGGAAGTTACTAAACGAAATAATTAAAGGAAACGTAGAGATTAAGGTACTGGATAAGAAGGACTATCACGTCTATCAACCCTCACAGTTATTAGTAGCTTTAGGTTTAGAGGATTACGACCAACTTATGAGAAGCGAGAGAGTACTTTTAGAGCCCAGAATTAAATTCCTTAGCGGTAATAAGGGGAACGTAATTAAGATAGACTTACCAAATCATAGGGTAATAACTGAAGATGGAAATATTCACGAATATGATTACCTAATCATTTCCACGGGTTCACATTTAGCATGGGACGAAATTAAAGGTTATAGGGAAAAGGCCCTTTCAGTATGGGATCTAAATGATGTGTTAAAAATAAGGGAATCTTTAGAGAAATTTAAGGGAGGAACTATAGTAATTAACGTTTCAAGGCTTCCCATAAAATGTCCAGTAGCACCAGTAGAATTAACATTAATGGTAAATGATTTTCTTAAACAAAGAGGAATTAGGGAGAAAAGCAGAATAGTTTATACCTATCCTGCTCCAGGTGTTTTTGGAATAAAGCAAGCTAATGATATGTTTTTGGAAATGTTTAAGGAAAGAGGAATAGAGGTAATTAGTCCCTTTATAGTAGATTATATAGAGGGAGATAGTATAGTTTCTCAAGACGGCGAAAGGATAAAGTTCGACTTATTACTGGGTGTTCCTCCTCATAAAGGTGCTGAAGTTTTAAAAGAGATCGGAGATAGGAGAAATTGGGTAAGTGTTGACAAATATACTCTTAACGTAAAAGGTTACGATAACGTCTATGCTATAGGTGATACCACGGATTTGCCTATATCCAAAGCAGGTTCTGTAGCAGATTTTCAAAGTGGTCCAGTTTCGGAAAACATAGTTCACGATATATTGGGTATGGGAAGTAAGGTATTTTACGATGGATCTGTTTTCTGTTTCTGTGTAGGAGGTATAGGCACTTCAAGCTATATAAGATATAACTACAAGTTTGTTTTACCCGTTCCTAAACCTACTACCACAATCTGGTGGATGAAACTCATGTATAATCGCATGTATTGGAGTTTAACTGCAAGGGCGGTGATATAAAATGACCAATTTAAATGAAATAGTTAAAAATTTAGAGGAAGATAAGGTAATAGAAAGCTTAGCCGAGTACGCCTATATCTTAAAAATGATCAAGGACATCTGGCTTAATGATGAGGTAATAAAGGATATAGGCTCGTTAATTGATTCAATACTCACGTTAGTCCCAATATTACAGAAGTTATCTCAGTTCCTCTCTGACCCTACGGTAAGTAAGGTTATAGAAACGATTACTAGTGAGGAAGCGATAAAAATAATTCAAAACCCAGAGAAAATGAGCCTCGGAAAGTTAATTTTAGAGTTTAGAAATGAGAACTTTCAAAGAGGATTAGGGATAATAATTAAACTCATTGAGAAAATTGGGGAAATATCCAAAGGTTAAAGATTTTTTAAATAAATAGTCCTTGTCTATATAATTTGTCTAAGTTTAATTCTTGGTTAAACTATTTTTATTAAATTCCTAATTCCTCAATAATCCTCTTGATTAATTTATTTCTCTCATTCCTATCCCCGCTTATTATTTTCCTTATACTGTCGTTTTCAACTACAATTACTTTGAAATCTGGCAAGTTAACATTTCCTACATTTGATATTATAAATTTCTTAACTTCATACCCTCCATCTTTATTAAATCCAATTAATTTAGTCATATTCCCAATATTCTCCAATGTATTCTTATTAGTTAATTTAATATCACCGATATATTCAACATTTCCCTTTCTAAAAAATATATCGACTATAACACCTATTTGCTCAAACTTTCTTCCTTTATTATGTACATAGTCTATTTTAAATTCATCCTTAAGTTCTAATAAACCTTGTCTAATCTCCTTTTCCAATTGTTTTGAAGCTTCGTCTATATCTTCTATCTCGAAACTCTTCCTTATTACTTTTTTAATACAATCAAATTGCTTATAATCATTCTTACATTTTGATAACGCATCTAGATAAGCAATTCTGGCTAAATCCAATAAGGTGTTAAGAGTTTTAGCTTCCTGTATTTCCTTAATTTTAATTAATTCCTCAGCTAATTCCTCACAATAGGCTCTTAAAATTTCTAGTTTGTCTTCATTATTTAACTCAAGTTCGATTTTATTCTCGTCAAGTCTTCTTCTCAGTGCGGGATCCTTTATTTCACTAATAACCTCTGGAACCATAGTAATAATTATTGGTATTCTAGTCTCATTAATTATCTTATGAAGTTCTGATAGATGGGATTCATAAGCCTTTACTTCATCTAGTAATAACGCTACATTGCCTAAATTGCTTAAGTCGTCTATGAATTCTAACAAACCCTCTATGTTCTCTTCATAAGACATACAATAAACTCTCTGCGCATATTCAAATTTTTGGCTCCACCTTTTCTTTTGACACATGTATCTAAGCCAATTATTGAATTCCCTACGAATAGATGCTAGTAAATCATATCCAATCTCATTTTTATGCTCTTTCAGAAAATTAAAGGCTGAGTTTCTTACCCTCTCGTAAAATGATGTGTTTTTAATATAATACCACGCCGATTTTGATAGACTTTGATTGTTAACTAAATCTAGGTAAATTATGAATGCTTTATCTTTCAAATCTCTCTTGACTCCGTTAAGGAGAGTTGTCTTTCCCATTCCTGGCATTCCTACTATTGTAATTACCGTATTCTTCCTAGTAATTATTGTATCCTCTATTTTCTTAAGGGTCTCTATCCAGAGTTTGCCAGATATTTTTACATTTTCATCGCCGTATTTAGTAACTGTATATTCTGAGAAATCACAGACCAATTTACTACACCTTTTTTCGAATTATCCCATACATTACACCTTTAATTACAATTCCTTCTTTACCACCGGAAATTAATTCATAGTTTTTTAATATGTAATCTCTGAATTTTCCCATGAATTGCTCTAACGTCATTCCTAATTGTTCTCTTAAATCCTTTATTGTGGCATAACCTAAATCGTCTTTAACAATTTCGTAAACCTTATCAAGATCATTATATGTTTTCGGTTTACCGAAGAACTCCTCTAATACTTCTCTCAGAGCGTTCTTTATAATGTCTGTATTATATTCGATTTTCCTTGGCTCTTGCTCCCTATTAGAAAGAACGTAATACTTTGCCCTTCCTACAGTTCTACTTAACCTTATCTTCCCTTCTTTTACAAGATCGTCCAGAATTTGATCTACTCCTTTCTTACTTTTTCCAATGATTTCTAAAATCTTTTTTTGGTGAATTCCTTTGACGAATCTCCACCTGTTATTTTCATTATAGCATTTAATACTTCATCTTTACTTATCATATGAAATAATTTATATTATAAAGTATTTAAGCTTTAATTTAGTATATAATAAATTATTCTCGAAATTTATGTTAATTTTATTTAAATAAAGATTAAGGTTCATATACAGAATAGAAGAATTTATCTGCTTTAGGAGTAAGTTCATTTCTTAACTTTATGAATAATTCATATGCTTTATATCCTACCCAGTTTTGGGGTAGTAAATCTTCTGGGAGTTGAGGATCTATATTTAGAAATTTTCTATATTCATGAACAAGATTTATTCTAGTTATAAATGCTTCATTTTCTTTAAATTTATCTATCATTTCTAGGACTTTACCCCATTTTTCTAGGAATTTAATATACTCATTTTCAACTTCCTTTAAATTCCAGCATTTTTCCATTAACTGTTTTGGATCTCCTAAATATTCGGATAAAAATATATCTACGTGAATATTGCTCGATGAATTATTCAAATCTTGTATAAATTTTTTAACAACTTCTTCCATTGGGTTAGGTGAAATCCATGTAGATTGTGCTAACATTCCAAAGCCTAGCCACTTTAACTCTCTTCTTAATCTATCCCTAATCTCCCTATTGTTTTCTGGTATGTTATAGATTACTATTCTCCACTTTCCATCCCATTTCCTTCTACCTCCTTCATAAACTCTTCGTGTACCTTCTATTAATCTTAGCATTCCTTTCTCAGACAATTTATACCTTATTTTTCTATCTTCTCCTTTCATCGATATTACTAGTCCATTTTTTCTCATTCTATGAAGTCCTGCCCTAATTGCTCCTTCAGAAAAACCAAATTCCTTAAAGATCTTAATTAGACTCCTTAAGGTTATGGTTCCTCCAGCATCCTTTACATAATCTCCATAAAGTGTAAAGAATAATGACTGTATCTTCATCTTATCATACTACTTTCTAGTTAATTAAAAATTCTTCTTTGCTTACTCTAAATTCATCGTATATGAAATTCATTTGAGAGATATTACACTTTGATTTCACCTAATCTAAATTTATATCTCTGAATCTTCCCAGTAGCAGTTTTAGGAATTTCTTTAACGAATCTTATTTCTTTAGGAACTTTATAATGATCAAGTTTTTGTCTTAAATAATTCCTTATTTCTTCCGCTAATTCGGTGCTGGCATTATATCCAGGTTTTAATACTACAAAACCTACAACTTTCATTAATCCAACTTCATCGGGTATTCCAACTACTGCAGCCTCTAATACTGCAGGATGTGTAAGTAGTGCAGCTTCTACCTCAATTGGCGAAATCCATAAACCTGAGGCCTTAATCATGTCATCAGATCTTCCAACATAATAATAATATCCCTCTTCGTCCCTATAGAACTTATCCCCAGTTCTAAACCAATTACCATTCATATTTTTTCTAGTACTTTCATAATCATGCCAATAGAACATTGCTACACTATCTCCCTTTACGTAAAGATCACCAACTACTTTAGGAGGAACTTCATTACCATTCTCATCAACGATTTTAACCTCATACCCTGGAACTACTTTTCCAGTAACGCCTGGTTTTGAATCTCCAAGGTAATTAGAAATGTAAATGTGTAGTGCCTCAGTAGATCCTATACCGTCTAATATCTCTACTCCATACCTCTCTTTCCATTTAGTGTATATAATAGGCGGCAAGGGTTCTCCTGCAGAAACGCAGAGCCTTAAACTACTTAAATCATAATTCTTCCATTCCTCTACCTGTAATAAAGCATTATATAAAGTAGGTACTGCAAAAAATATGGTAGGCTTATATTTATGTATGGTTTCGAATATTTTTCTAGGCTCTGGTTTATCTGGCATTAAAATTGTTGAAGCACCATTTCCGAAAGCGAAATATGATCCGTTTCCTAATCCGTATGCAAAGAACAATTTCGAAGCGCTAAATAATCTATCCTTTTCGTTAATCTTTAGTACGTGTTTTACGTATGTATCGAGTACTACCAATATATCCTTATGTAAATGTACTGCAGCCTTAGGATGCCCAGTAGTTCCAGAAGTATAGAGCCAAAAAGCCATATCATTAGGAGATGTTTTTTCTGGTTCCAAATATTTGCTCTGACCAGATACTAACCCAGAATAAGTTAACAAGTGAGCTTTATGGTGAAGAAGATCAATTTTATTCTCGTTACTATTAGGTAATATAATAATGTATTTGAGTTTATTAGCTCTATCCTTAAGGTAAGGGGACAATTTATTCAAAATATCTGGTTCTATTACTAATACTTTAGCATTAGTGTCCTCTAAGTAAAATATGTATTCTTCAGGCTTAAGGTAAGTATTAATTGGGACTGGAACTGCTCCTATTTTCATGGCCCCATAAAAAGTAGTTATAAAGTAAGGAGTGTCGTATGCTATCATTAATATTCTATTCTCCTTCTCTATTCCTAGTTCCTTTAAACCGTTACCTAGTTTATTAATTTCATCAATTAGCTTACGATATGTCCAAATCTCATCCTTATAATATATTGCAATCCTTTTATCTGCATCACTATTATCCCATTTTGAAAATAGAGCATCTGTTATATTTAAAATATTCCCAAACTTGTTAGTCATTGATATTTAATTTTTTAAACCAATTTATATAGTTAACGCTGTTAAAGTAGTACGTAAATATATCGTAATTTATTTTAGTGCAATATTGTAATATAGGTTCTTATAAGGATCTATTTCACTATAACCCAATTCCTTTATTTCATTATTTATAGTTTTTATGAAATTATTTATGAAATCGTTTTTAACTAATTCAGAGATATTAAGATCCTTTAACTGCGTTTCATTTAATGTTTTAAATTGATATAACATTTCTACAGCTCTAGGAAGCCAAAAGTTAAGAGCTCCTTGTACTCTATTTCTATTATTATAATTTTTTAACTCATTTTTAGAAAAAGTTATGTGATACTCCTCTTCTTTTATTAGATTTGAGGCCAAATTAGACAATGGTTCAAAGGAGCAATTTTTAAGAATTTTAAGCTGATGTAACCCAGCACTATCTATTATGAAAGTAAATACAATTACATCCTCCCAGTTAAATAATGGTAAATTGGAAACCTCTAGTTTATGAATTCCTAATCTTAAATTCTGAATTTGATTAATTACATTTATAGCCCCAAAATCCTCTAGTAATCTTAATAACTGCCAGCCATGATTTAATTCGTCTGAAACTAACCTAGCTATAAACAGTCTATCTTCCGCAGTTGGAGCGTTAACTAACCAAGGAGAAAATTGCTCAACCATTGCAAGTTCGAAGTCCGCTCTTAATTGTATAATATCGATTATTATATTTCTTAAATCTTGAGGTATCTCCTTTACATTAGAGATTTTTTGCATATATCCTCATTTATATCTAATTTTTAGAAACTTTTATCTTTTTCGCTTTTATTGATTAACGTACAGAAAACGTTATATACTTAAATGATAAATGTATATTGATGAGGTTACCAGAATACAAAAAGCCGAAAAGGGTAATAGGATGGGGAGAGTACAAGGGGTTAAGAAAGTTCGAATCAATTTACGATTTACCAGAAGAAGCCACGGAAGTTTTATTGAAATTATTAACAGTTCAGGGTGATACAGAATTTGCGTCAATTGAACAACACTTACCTTGGCTGCTTAACGCTCCCACCCTTTCTGATAGGGTATCTATTTCGAGAATTATGGTTGATGAAATGAGGCATGGGTGGCAAGTTATTCAGATACTAAAGGAATTTGGTGATGAGGGGAGAAAAATAGCGGAAAATCTATTATGGACGAGGATGGGAAAACATAAATTAGATGCGTTTAATATTCCGTTTAACATATGGGAAGATACATTAGGCTTTACCTTTCTAATAGATAGAGTAGGCCTTTATCAGTTATTAGCCTTTGAGGATACTAGTTTTGGTCCTTTAGCTAGGGCTATTCCAACAATGCTAATGGAGGAAGAATTTCATATAAACTTCGGATATTTTGGAATAAAGAAATTAGTAGAGGAGGGTAAAAAAGATCTAGCACAAGCTTTAATAAATAAATGGTTTCCTAGAGGACTAGATATGTTCGGTCATTCTAAATCCTATACAATAGATTTAGCCTATAAATACGGTATAAAGAAATTTAAAAATGATGAATTAAGGGAAATGTATATAAAGGACGTAAAAGAGTTAGTTACGCCTTTAGGACTTGAATTGCCAGATCCGAATAAAAATAGGAGAATATTCTGAATTAGGGTGATAAGACATGGGTTTAAGGGAATTAAATCCTAAATACTTCAAAATAGAAGTGGAAGATGGAGTAGGAATTATTAAACTAAATAGACCTCCTGCAAACGCACATAATCTTGAAATGTTAAGAGAACTTGATAATATAATTGTAGAGTTACGTTTCGATGAAAGCGTAAAATCTTTAATTATAACAAGTGCAGTTCCAAGATTCTTCTCAGCGGGATTTGACATAAATGAAATTAAGGATAAACCACCAGAATATATAGGACTTTCAAGCCAATTTAGCAAAGAAGTAATGCTGAGAATGATGTCAACTAAAAAACTAATAATAGCAGCCATAAATGGTCATTGTATGGGAGGAGGACTTGAGTTAGCATTAGCTTGTGATTTAAGATTTGGTGCAAACGATGAGAATATAAAATTCGGTCTTCCAGAAGTGGCAAACTTAGCTTTAATACCTGGAGAAGGAGGTACTCAATTCCTTGCGAGATTAGTAGGTAGATCTAAGGCAATATACTTAATGGTGACTGGTAAGACGTTATCATCTAAAGAAGCATATGAATTAGGCATATTAGATAGGTTAATTGAGCCAGAAAAGTTATTCGAAGAGACTTTCGAATTTGCTAAAAGTATAGCTAAGGGTCCTTCATTAGCAATAGGTTTCGCAAAATTAGCTGTAAATGAGGGTATCGATTTGCCATTATATAGTGCTTTTGCATTAGAAAGGGAAATGCAAAATCAAGCACTAGCTTCAGAAGATGCTAAAGAAGGTGCTAGAGCATTCTTCGAGAAAAGAAGACCAGTATTTAAAGGTAAATGAATAGTTTATTTTACTTAATTTTAACTTGATAAATTTTTTATGGATGGTTAGAATAAACAGGCATTAAAAAGAAAAACTTTATTCATAATACATTGTATTGTAGAAATATATTAAATATCCATCAACATCAGTAAACACTACTCCTTTAACATAGGGTTGTATTATATAGTAAGAAGATTGAAATGGTAACCATATGTATGGAGCTTGATTATATATAATATTGTAAATTTTTCCTATGATAATAGCCTGTTCTGTAATATTTGTAATGAATGGTAATGTTTGGTAAAATTGCTGTAATTCGGAGTTATTAAACCAGGCGAAATTTCCAGAGGCTCCTCCAAACTGAATATCAGTTAAGGGCATTAACTGTTGGAATACTGGATCTGGCCAATCTGGAGTCCACTCTATAGCTACCATATTAGGTGTTGACTGTGGAGTATCAAAAGATTCTATTATAGAGAACGTAACATATCTTACAGAGACAGATATTCCTATCTGAGATAAATCTTGGCTAATTATATTCAGCTCTTCTTCTTCAAGCTGTGTTGCTGGAGCTAATGTGACCATCTCTAATGTTTGTAATTGGCTTCCATTGGAATCTCCTATAACAGTGCCATTAGGCAATACTACATAGAAATGTCCCTCATACCCAGCTTCATTCAAATAATGCAATGCTAAAGACAAGTTATAAGTATAGAATGATAAGTTATCAGGGTTATATAACTTTCCATACTGTGGGCTTATTGGACCTAATGGTAGTATAGCCAAACTTTTTCCATTATACTCGAATAGCTGCATTAAGGCCGAATAATTAATTGCGTGCACGATAGCAAGCCTTAAATCAGTTATATTAGTAGGATATTTCTCTGTGTTCATTGAAATGAAAGATACTCCAGGTAAAACTCCAAAATTGTAAAATATCTCAGAGATATTCTTATAGGATTGAAATATTTGATTTAAATATGGTATGGAAACATAAGTAATTTGAGCCTTATTATATATGAAGTCTTCTACCCTATCTGTATGACTTAAACCGTAATATATTTCTATAACTTTTATGTGAGGAGGTTCAGCTATAAGTGGAACGCTGTGATTTATAGCCCAATAATTCGGGTTTGCAACTAGTACTATGCTACTGAAGCTAACTCCTACTGATTTTATTACATATGGACCAGTGCCCGGAATTCCATAAAGATTAGCATAAGTATTCGGAGTATTAGGTTGAACTCCACCGTGCTGATCTATATATGCAGGGTCAACTATTGCTCCCCAAGAATTTGCTATATCTAATAAGAAATATCTGTAAGGCTCTAACGTATTTATCTCCACCTCATAAGGTCCCTTTACTACTACCGCTTGATATGGATATTCCATAATTTTTTGAATAGTTTGATTATTAGCATTAAAGTGAGATAATATTGACGCCAAAACTTGAGCAGTTAAAGTAAAATTATTCGCAGTAGGCAAACCAGTAACATTCTGTATAGCATTGTTAACACCCCAAGGTATAGCATAACCAGTATTAGCATATATAGTAGAGTTAAATAGAATTCCTATATAATCAGCAACCGCTGGCGGTTGTCCCATTAGAATAGTTCTATAAAACGAGAACCAAACTACACTAGCATTTACTGGGTTTCCGTCAGAAAAATGAACGTAAGGTCTCAAGTAAAAAGTCCAGTTTTCATAGTTGGAAGTACTCCAATTCTGTGCAATAACTGGTACTACTTGAAGATAATTTGATCCATTGGGTTCTACGAGCTCTTGATATACAGCATAAAACAAAGGCTCAACTTGATCTAAGAAATCTGTGGCCGGATCTAAAGAATCTGGAGCTACAGTCTGTGCAATATCAACTAAAACTGAAGAATTAGGAGGTAATAGGGCAGATGAAGTGGTAACTGTTGTAGTAACACTGCTAGTAGTAATAGGTATAGTAGTCGAATTAGTCGCTATTGTTGTCGTAATCTTATGCATACTATGATAATGGTATACTACTTCACCTAGATAATATAATACTCCAGCTACTATAGCTATTAATATTATAACTATGATTACTGCCGCAAATCTACTTAAACCAGATCTTATCTTCTTTTTCATATGTATGTATAAAACTTATTTAGGATTAAAATTTATACTTCTATAATACTTTGGAAAATATCTAACAACTGTTATAACTCATCAAATTAAATTTCTGTATAACCATTTAAGCATTATTTGAGATTTTAATGTTATTCTTCCATTAATTTTATTAAAATGTTTTTAGCTTCTTTTAAATCCCTTACTTTATCTTCCTTAATATCTGGGTAAAAATCATATCTATCCAAAAGTATTGCATCTAAATAACTTCTCTTAGCACCTATATAATCTAATTCATATATATCTCCTATATGTATTGCTGGATAACCTCCCTTCATGATAGCATAGCCGAAAATCTTAGGATTAGGCTTAACTGCTTTAACTTCATAAGATAGGACAAGTGCGTCAAAGTACTTCCTAAGATTAAAATCATCTAATAATTTTTGAACTCCGGGCGACGCATTACTAACCAGAATTATTTTCAATTCCATACTTTTTAAAGTCTCTAAGAAATCAATAGCGTCATCATACATGAAAGCTTCTCCATCTCTTACATCGGCCTTACTTAATGCTCTGATTAATTCTTGATTAGGATAAATTCCCAGATTATATATGAATTCTCTAATATCAACTGGATTGTGTCCATTTTCGTTAGGAAAATGCTGAAGAGCCATCGCTTTAATATAAGCTCTAAAAACCCTTCTAAGATCGAAATCATATCCGTTATCTCTAAGAACTTGATAAACTTTTTCATAAAAGGCTGGATTAAATCCTACTAGGGTGTTACCAAAATCAATAAAAACTGCCTTGTATCTTTTCATCAGATTTAGTGTAAGCGTTAGTAGGTTATAAAAATGAATTAAAGTCTCATTCATTATCTTAAGTGTTTTGATAACTATAGCTTCGATATTAACGCATACTTATGCCGTCGTCAACAGTTTCAGATAAACCGTGAATTTTATGTCATTTAATATCATTTAACATTCCTAGCTCTTCTCATGAAAGTTTATAAATTTTGTAGTTACATTCTAAAATGTAGAAGAGAGCCCTACAGTGAACTCGATGAGCAATGTGAGGGGGAGGATGGGTTCGATGAGGCTCCCCATGTCGTGGCTGGGAGTCCATACTCCCTAACCTAGGCGTGGGGAGCCGGACAGGGGGAATGAGGACGAGGGTTGAATACAAATTCATGAAACCTCAATGAAAGTCCGACCCCCTCTTAGTCTCGTTTTCTTTCATTAACTTGATTATTCTATGCTCTAGATCCAGCTGGTTCGTCGTTATGCTGTAGACTTCCCCGGTCCTGAGCCCTGTTTCACACAGCAGCAGAAAGTACGCTTTGGCGCCTGGGTGCTCTATCGCTTCGAACACCTTCTTCAACGCCTCAACGCTGAGGTTCTCCGGCCTGTGCTTGTACTTGCCCTTAGGCACAGTGAACGAGGAGTAGAGCAAGTGGGCCAGCGCTGGGTTCTTCTCCCTGACAATTATCTTTATAAACAGTTTTAAGGAGTTAGCCATATGCCTTCCAATATTTGGTGTTTCTGCCTCTGCTACTACTTCCCTAATTCCGTCAGGTGAAAGCTCATAGCCTAATTCTAATAAGGCTTTCCTTAAGTACCTAAGGCGCATATCCTTAGTGCTTTTTGACTTGTTACTAAGCAATGTCTCGAACTTCTTAACATCGTCTTCACTTACTATGTATGTGCTAGTAGTAGTCCTTAGGTAGTCCCCCATGTACTGGTAAAGCAGCGTCAGGAAGAAGTTGCGGAATCCTTCGTCTCTTAAAGCCTTTATTATAACGCTCAGTGCAGTAGTTGGATCCACGTCTACAGTTTTAAACCCGTAAAGTGCGTCACTTAGTTCTTCTAAATTAAGCATTTCTGCAGCTACAGTTATCACACCATCTGGAACTTTCTTTACCTTACCTGAAATATACCTATATAGAGTACTCCGATCCACACCCAGCTTTTGTGCAACATAGCTTAGCCCATATTTCTCTGTCACTTTTTTCAAAATTCGGATTTTTTGCTCACTATCGAGTTTATTTATGTCAATCTTTGTCATAATCTCACATTCTATTATTAAATGGTGAGAGTGTTGCAAAAATATCCTTCGCTGTTGCAGATCCCTTATATTTATAGAGAACGTTACTCTCTTTCAATTTAATTAAAAATTAGTGCCGCGGCCGGGATTTGAACCCGGGTCACGGGCTCGAAAGGCTAGATAACGTTTCAGAGGAACGTTGAAAAGAAACGTTTTCTGTTGCACGTTGAAGTAGAAGTAGAATTATGTTATGAAAGAAAAGTAGAATAAAATGATAGCAGAAATCGGTCAGCGTTTCAAAACATTAAACTCCCCAGTTTAACCAGCTATTAGTGTAATGAGTTGAACTATGAGACCTATAAGGAAATATAATGCGAATTCTTCTGCCTTAGAAGGGTTTTCCTCAAAATAGTTCCAAGAATCTGATAGTT
>Ga0208662_100202_pt1 | contig 26610 bp, 23 predicted proteins | sample OSPB_host_MetaG_FD_187136 | JGI IMG/M metagenome (GOLD analysis project Ga0208662, IMG submission 187136) | Hot spring microbial mat communities from Yellowstone National Park, Wyoming, USA - OSPB_host_MetaG (SPAdes) (version 2) | ecosystem: Environmental > Aquatic > Thermal springs > Hot... | reverse complement strand
CGGGATTGAAGCTATAATCCATGCTACCAGAAAACCTATTATTACTTCTATTATGGATGGTAAATGAATCATATTCTATATCTTATCTCCTTTGCTTAAAAAAGTTATTCCCTCAAGAGTACATGACGGCACAGCAATAGAGGTAATAATCGGTGAGTAAGCCATCAAAAGATAGTCTAAACCCTTTTTGATAGTATAAGATTTGATATTAACATTTTATCTCTTATATCTTTGCTTAGCTTAGAAAACAATTCGCTCTCGTAAAACCTCTTATATTTTGAAACCTCATCAGCGGAAACACTTGAGAATGTATCAGCTAAAAGTGTTAATAAAGTCAATTCAGCCTTACCTTCAACAACCCAAGTCGAGATAACACCAAGAACCTCATCAACCTTCGGCCTCTCATTAACATATGCCACATCAACCCGCACAGGTGGAGAAATGCTGGACGCTCTAACATAAAGAGAAGATATCTTAAGGTCGGCTACCGACTTATAAAGGCCATACGCACTATATAATCCCCTAACTTCGGGTAATGAAATCTTTCCCATTTCTTCCCAATCCATCCATCCTATTGCACCATGCTCTAATAACAAGTTTACTACCATCCCCTCTCTGTAGTCTAGAGAGTTTAAAATTCCTTTTTCCACTAACCTACTCACGAGAAACCTTTCTGAGAACCTCTTCGCTATCCCAATCACAACTCTGCCTTTCTTTAGTATGTCGTAAATTTTCCTAGCCCTCATCTCGGCTAATTCTGTAAGTGACGGTATGTTTTGTTTACCTACATCATTAGCTATTATTGGAGGGTCTATTATGGGGCCGTCCAAAAAGAGAACCTCACACTCATCATCTATCAATTCACTCTCCAATTTAAGCATGAGCTTTATCGAGTCGTGCCTAACAGTGTCCTCCCCATTATAATCATCTTCAATTGCCACGTCAATTATTGGCTCACGTGGGACTACTACCCTATCACCCCTAACTTCCCCTATTACTTTAACGGCTTTAGCTACTATTAAGTACGCATCGCCCAGGTTTTCTACGTTTTTGGAACCGTCTATTGCACAGAACTTAGCGTACTTATTATTACCGAATAATAAATAACGTTCTAACCCTATCTTCTCCAACGAAACGCTTTTTAACTTGTTTATAAGCTCGTTGTATTTCTCAATGTTCTTTTCTATTATAGAATTAAGTTTAGAGTATGGGAACTCAGCCAAGGGTACCACACTTTCATTTGTACTCTACTACTATCCTAACTTTCCTCATTAACAGTTCCATAACGTTTGGGTAATCCCTTAATTTACTTACGATGTCCGCGAGTTTACCCACCTCATTTAGCCCCATCTCAACCCTTCTGTTAGTGAGTAACATATCTATGAACTCGCCAATTTCTTTACCTATCTTGTCAATTATTGAGCCCTTTATCTCGTGAAGTTTATTCAAGTATTCTTCATAAACTCCTTTAACTTTCACAAGTTCGCATAAATCGTCTTTAATTTCCATACTTTCTATATCTGGGGGAGTTGTAAACAGCTTTACAAACTCTTTAACCCCTTCTGTCCTTACCTTTTCCTCCTCGATCTCCTCTATTAATCTCTTCTTCTCTTCCTCAATCTTAACCTTAATATCATTTAACGTGCTTTCAAAATCTGGTAATACTCTTTGGATATGATTTACCATCTCGCTTATTTTTTCCAATCTCTTTTCTAGATTTGGTAAGTCTTCAAAAGACTTTATCTCATCTAGTGAAAGTATCTCCTCCTTAACCTCTTCAACCTCTAATTCGTCCTCTGGAAATTCGAATTTATAACCGCATTTCTCAGCATTTCTCACTTCGCCCTCAACTTCCACCCTTAGCTTATCTAGCTTTTCAACCCTTCTTGAAATGAAGTCCATGCCTTTAGCTATTTCCCCTATAAGTGAAAGTATCCTATCAGCCTCACTTATATAACTATTAATTCTCGTATTCTTCTCCCTTACGGTGTTATATAACTCCTCCAACTCCTTAATCATTCTACCACCTTCTTAAGCGAGTTTAAGCTCTCGTTTATCTGCCTTACCTTTTCCTGTAATATCTTGTATTGTTGGTCTATACTTCTATTTGAGATCTCGAAGTTAAGTTTTTCCACTAAGTCTAATATCTTCCCTAATTCCTTAACCTCCTCAGCGAAGGGTATACATTCCTCGGAACGCGAAAGGACTGCAATCACTTCACTCTCCTTATAAGCTAAGTAGATAAATTCTGAAAGCGGATAGACGAAGTCCCTCCTATTCAAAGCTTTGAAGAGGCCCCCCACAAATCCTTGTTCCTTCCCTAACCTTTGTATGCACGACACGGCCGATTTACGTAATTGGCTTTCCTCAAAGTTTGTTAGCGTTGATCTCAAATAATCACTCACTTTAATTATAACTGATTGGTCTACAGCGTAAGGTCTGAGTTTAGATGATATAGAGTCCAGTTCTTTCAGCTTTTCAGAGATCACAGAAAGTATGGTTATTTTCTTAGCCTCAACGCTCTGTATCAATCCCCTAACAGACTCCTCTAAATCCTTAAGGAATGAAACAGTTATTACAACCTCCCTTAAATCACTGCTATTAGGCAAGTATTTTTCGAGCAAGTCTATAAGAAATTCCGCATTTATTATTTTAGCCTCCCTTTGTTTTATCGTAAGTATATCTTTATCTAGTCCCTTCACCTTTTCCTTAAGCTGGGATATTGAACCCTTCAAATCATCTATAATTCTTGAAAGCCTGTTGCTTAACTCCCTCTTCTCCTTCTCGTCCAAATAATCTAAAACCTCACCACTTCTGAAAGAGAAGTATAGGAGTGCATTAAGCCCGTCGCTCACAAATCCCTCTTCCTTCTCTATGACGTTCTTGATTATTTGAGATATAATTCCTCCGCTCTTCCCTCCCCTAGTAATTAAGTCATTATAGACCTCAATTAACTTACCCCTTTTCCTCAACTCGTTTACTAAGAACTTAATCCAGTATTCCCCCGTGGAGGAAAGAGTTTTCTTAAAGTTGATGGAGTCCTCACTTAATGAAATTATTTTGTAGGTATTAAGCACTGAAAGCTCTTTTCTCAATTCCACAGCTGATGTAATGTCCTCGAGTACGAATCCCTCACTTATCTTCCTCTCTCTACTAAACGACTTCACCTCGTCCCTTAGTTCAGAGAGTGTTTTAAATAACTCCTCTATCGAAACTTCCTCCCACTTACGTGCGTATGGTGGATAATAAAGTAAGTAGTTAAGTACTGCAGTCCTCAATTGATCCTTAGTATAATATAAGTCTAAGACCTTGCTCCTCTTAGCCTTTATATCCTCCCAAACCCTTTGAAGATCTTTTAGCTCTCTATCAAATATTATATTGAAAGTAGCCTCATTCAGCTGATATTTGGGTAAATAACTCAATTGTATTAAGTATTTCTGTATAGGGAAAGTCAGCGGTATGAACGGTTGAGGGGCTTCGGAATTGGGGCTACCTATATATACTGTAAAATCAGTATCACCAACGTTCTTATCACTTCTATCAACGTCTACTATCTTTACCCTATAAACAAAACTGAAGTTAGGCCCTTGTCTGTTGTCACAAACGAATTCAACTAAGTAATCCAGCACGGGCTTCCTCTCAATACATGTAAGTTCATCGTCATTATTTCTCTTAATAGCTATTTTGATTAACTCTTGTAACCCCTTTAATACTAATGGGTAAACTTGATTATATTGTGAGGGCGAAGTCAGCATTGATACATACTTATTATACTCCTCTAGGAACCCACCTGAAGCGTCTATACTTATTACGAAGTCCTTGAGTTGAACGTCAAATACGCTCTCAAACTCCTTCCATCTGGGTACGAAAACTATTTCTCCCTCAAGCTTTTCATAAGCCTCCTTAATTAGTTCCTCCTCAGTTATGAAGGGGTTGAACTCCCTAACGTCCTCTGGTAATACGACATAAAGGGAATTATCAAAACTTCCAGAATACTTAAATACTACAATGTAGTCCTCTAGTTTTTCTACATCCTTACCGTTAACGAACTCCCTCCAATAAGAATATTTCACAAGCTTTGCTTTAATAGTGCCTTCGACATTCTTCGAATACCCCTTCATTAAGAGTTCTGCCCTATCCTCCCTCACGTCGGATTTAATGAACTTATGAGACGTAATCGTAAAGCCCTCCTCTATCTTACCGACTTTTAGTAAATCGAGTATTTCCATAGGGTCTGGGGAATCTAAGTTACAAAGCACGACATTTACAATGTTAGTTATATTCCTCCTACTTACGGGGATAGTGTAGTAAAGGAAGTTAAGGTAATCCACTAATTCTGGTCTTTCCATAACTTGTTTTGAGAGGCAATAAAGCATTGCGAAATACTCTATTTTACTAGCGTCTTGGAGTTCCACAGTATAATTCTTTATCCTATCAATAATAGCAATATAACTTTCGCCTAAATACTTCTTTACCAATCCTTGTGGCATAAATACTTTATCGTAACCACCCGGTGTAGTAAGCATCATAATTACTGAATCAAAACCCTCCTTCTCGCTTACTTTCTTCAGGCTTGTGAAGAACTCTTTAACACTCTGCTCTTCTCCCTCTAACCCCTCTAAGTTCTCGACCTCGTCAATTACAAGGATTTCCTTATTATCAACGTCTATATGCCCCCCGTCTTTAATTATTTCATCTATTTTCTTTACTGTTATCTTGTAATCCTTCACCTCTTCTTTTATTATGTTCATTAAAGTCGTCTTACCGTTACCCCAATCACCCTTAACAACAATGAGCAAAGGAGTTACTTTTCTCTCTTTAATATAGTTTAACAGCACTTTCTCGACCAAGTAGTACCTAATTCTGTCCTTAAATTTCGACTCAAGCATGCATTTATATGCGTTAAGTACTTCTTCTCCTTGACCCGTTTGGGATATAAGTTTCTTACATAGCATCTCCCCCACCTCCGCTCAAAACGCTTATTATATCACCTTCAGAACCAATTGAGGACTCTAAGAGCTTATCAAACGGGATTACAACTCTAGCCGGTATTTCTAATGGGTTTATTAACCCGGTAACTACAGCTTGACCTCTTGGTAAGTTCACTAACTCTCTGGCGATATAGTCTGAAAGACCACCTGCCACGGAACGTATATATTCAACGTCCTCGTGATAAATCCTATGGAAGATAAAGGAGTTCAACATGGATAATACCACTTTGTCTACGAAAGCCGGCCTCTGTGAGATTAAAATTAATGAAGCACCGAACTTCCTACCTTGCGTAGCTATCGTAGCCAATATGTCCTTAGTTATGTAGGCATTTATTGGGTAATAGGAGGAGGGTATGTAATTCTGTGCCTCTTCAATTACAAAGGCTATGAACCTATTTTCGCCGTTCATCTTTCTCTTTACTAAATAATTATACAAAAGTCTAGCTATATAACCCACAACCATTTGTTTAGTCACAATATCCATCCCCGGTGCCCCGGTGGCTGAAAAATCAATTATGGTTAAGGCCCTACTTCTGAAGATCTCCTCTAAAGTGTCTTCATTAAAGGACTTTTGAGAATATGATGAGGAGATCAGCTTAAACCTCTCAACTTTGTTCACAAACGAGTGAATAGCGTTGAGTACAGCCCTCTTAGTGTTCACCGTATACCCCAACGTGTCCTTTCTGTTTGAGACAATTTCTTCTAGCTTTCCCTCAAGGATTTTAACCCCTTCTTTACTTCCCAGCATTACGTTAAAGTCGTACCCCTCATTATACAACTCATTAAGTGTGAGTTCCAATAAATTGAGCTGTAATGAAGCCTGAGTTGTTGAATCCATATACTTAGAAGAGATGATCATGTAAGATAAGTCACTTGTGGAGAAGACGTTTAAGTCTATATAAAAGTGCTCTTTCATTTCAGTAAACGTATACCTAACCACCTCCTTTCTACACTCCAAAAGCTTTGCCCTCTTTACCACATCAGTAGCTAAGTCAGTATATTCACCGTTAGCGTCAATTACTATCATAGGGATTGCAGTACATTCACCGTTAACACGAATGTTAGAAAAAAGATATATCAAGTACCTCATGTCGTAACTCTTACCGGAACCGGTCTCACCAAATATACCCATATGCATTGGAAGGGAATTGATGTTGAGAAGTAAAGGTATCTCGGTATTAACAAGTTTGCCATATTTTATGTATCTCGGGTCTTTAAGTTTCTCACCGTATAGGTATTCCTCAGCGTTATTAGGAAGTTTTTTAACTAAGTTTCCGGGCAAAGAGACCCTAGCTTTATCGCTCCTTATAACTTTAAGTGTTGATAGTATTACGGTCTTGCTCTTTAAAAGGTCTATTACAGCCCTTGAATTCATTAGGGTGTGAATGAGCGGAGAGTCGTTTGTATAAAATTCATTAATATACTCGTATTTTTCTACTTGCGCTAACCCGTTATTACCTTCCTTGTCCTCGATTAAGAGTATTTCTCCTATCTTTATGTCGTGATCAAGGCGTATTAACGCCTTTACAGTATCATGTGTCCCACCCTCAAGCACTATACCAATCTCTTCTGTCGTTGTAAACGTCATACTACTTGTTTATCTCCCATATACATTATATCTTTTATTATGGTAATACCCGTTTTACGCTATAATACCCCGAATTTGAGTATTCCCATTTGAGAGCCAAACAGAGTAAACTTATATCACCTCACGTTGCCCAGACGATTTGTAGACAGTGTTTAACATTATGAATAATAAAAAGCTCGAAATATATTTTCTTGAAACCTCAATATCCCTAACCAAAATAGATAAGAGAAATGGTGTTTTGGGGCAAAACTAAGGTGCCCACAGAGTCTATTGAATTTCGTAGATAAATTAGAAAGGCTTTACCTAATCGAGAAAATAGAGAAAACCTATGTAATTCCAGACCCAGTATATAAAAGAGCCATTTCAAAGCTATGAATATTTGAGCGTTCTGACTTGACGGGTTCCTCCTACGTGGGATTCTGACTAAAGATAGCTCTTCTTGATATAGAGAATTCCTTATCACGCGAAAAACACTCACACTAGATTTACACCAAAATCAGTCCAACGATAAAAGGTTATTTAAATACAGTCGTAATATATTGTATGCCACTAAGACTTAGATTAAACGGTAGAGATAAACAGATACTTAGATCCACCGATCTAGCCTTCCTTTACAAACTCGTAAGAGTGATGAAAAACCCAAAGACCAAATTCAATGAGGTAGAGTTCGTTACAAAAGGAGAAGATTACTTATTTAATTACGTAAACAAGAACGTTGGGGGAGTTGATGAAGGTAGGAGGAACTTCCTAAAGGGGATCTTAATTGGTGTCGCCGTTACAACAGTAGCTGGGATTGTTCCGGGATTAAGAGTTTTAGTCCCTCCAGTTCAAAGTGTTTCCGGATTCCCTAAGACTCTGATCCTAGACTCATCTGGTAATCCCATTAAAGCCTCTACGTTGCCGGTCAATAGTCCCATAATCATGATCTTCCCTTACCCATTACAAAACGAGATCAACTTCTTATTGAATTTGGGTGACGAGAACGGGAACCCGGTAGAAGTACCACCTACTACCGTTGTAGTTCCTCAAACCGGTGATAAGTACCAGTTCCCAGGCGGGGTAGGCCCTCATAAATCCATAGTTGCTTACAGTGCGATCTGCCAACACCTGGGCTGTACACCGCCATACATTCATTTCTACCCTCCAAAATACGTTAACATATCACAAGTTACCGCACCGGAACCTAACAAATTAACTGTACAAGCTGTTCAGGCTGCACAAAGCGCTAAAGTCCCGGCAATAATACATTGTGACTGCCACGGCTCAACCTTTGATCCCTATCACGGTGCGGCTGTCCTAACTGGACCAACAGTCAGACCTTTACCTACCATAGTCTTAGAATGGGATAGCTCCACGGATTACTTGTATGCTATAGGAGCTGTTGGAGTTCCTACCTACCCAATGAGCAGTAATGGTGTACCGTCTAAAGACCCTAGTGCGGATCTCGACGAATCACAGTTTGGCGCTGGTGTTGGGGACAAGACTAAGATATCTGAGACTAACCCGTTCTCCTCATGAGTTTAACGCTTTATTTTTTTATAAGGGCTTGAGGAGGTGAAAATTATGGGAAATAGGGTTTCCAACTGGTTTAAAGAAAGAATAAATATGGATGATTTACCCTTCTTCAGAACACCGGATTATATGTATCACGTAGGTGATTGGTTAGGAGCACTAGTTGCTGCCGCGTTCTTTTATACGGTAATTTCTGGATTAATCCTACTATTGTATTATGACCCTGCTGCGGGTTACCAGTCCACCGAAACAATTATTAACGAAATACCTTACGGCTCAGTAGTGCTTTACAGCCATTTGTACGGAGCTTATGCTATGATAATCCTAGCTTACGTGCATATGTTTAGGAACTATTTTGTGGGGGCTTATAAGAAACCAAGAGAACTAGTATGGATTCTGGGAGTTCTAATGTTAGCATTGACTTTAGGAGCTTCGTTCTTAGGTTACAGCTTAATAGGGGATGTCCTCGCAGTTAGTGCTGTTGACGTAGGTGCTGGTATTCTCGGAAGCATAGGTTTAAGCTCCTTAGTTCCCATACTGTTCGGCAATTATTCAGCCGGTGACTACACTAGAGTTTTAGCACTGCATATAATCCTCGTAGCACTAATAGGCCTCCTATTCCTAATCCACTTCTTCCTAGCAGACGTGCAATACGGGATGATGCCATCTAGAAAGGTTAAGGATAAAGCTCCAGCTGTTTACCCTAAATCCGAGTGGCAGAAATTTAACCCATGGTGGCCGAGGAACTTCATTTACATGATGTCACTAATATTCTTAACGTGGGGGTTCATACTTATAATTCCAAACGCATTAGCTTACTTTACATTCCCACAGATAGCGAACCCGTTCTTAAACCCCAAACCAGCACCACCGCCTAATAGCCCTGCCGCAGCAACAGTCACTACTTATCCGCCGTGGTTCTTCCTATTCGTTTATAAAATAGCAGATTTCCCCGGTAGTGTCTTAGTAGATATGACTATCGCACTATTCATACCCATAATTTACTTATTCGTAGTGCCTTTCATAGATAGGAGCCCGCACCTACACCCGCTTAAAAGAAGGGTGTTCACATGGATAGGAATATTAATGATAGTATTCCTAATACAATCCACATTATGGGGGGATTTAGCACCAGGTGTCCCTGTGACTATGAGCCAAGTCTTTGAGGTCTACTTACCCCCAGCAATAATAAGTGGAGTCGGAATATTCCTAATACCGTGGGAAAAGGTGAGCAAAGGAGTGAACAAGGGGTTGAGCAATCCACCTACAATGTTAGCGTTTACTTTCATAACGTTAGCCTTCGCATCATCTATGATATACTTCCTAACGACATTATCATTAGCCTCTTTAGGTGCTGTACTCTCTCTTGGCTCAATTTTCGTAATTCTAGCAAAGTCATTAACACCTTATGTGATAAGGGCTCAACAAGACGAGAAAACGGTTAGTATTGAAGAGGTGTCTAAGGTACTAGAAAAGAAGAAGAGGATTGCCCAAATTATAATGATTATACTCTTCATCGTTGCAATACCAATTGTGGTAACTATGTGGACTATCCCGCCTACCGGCTACTATTCCAATTTGTTCGGTATTGATTTAGGTGTGCTCTTCTTAATACTCGGTGAGGAGTTCTCATTGTACCATTACGTGGTTTATAAGAAACCGGTCGAGAAGGAGGAATGAAAAGTTAACTTTATTTTTTAATATCTCTATACAATTACTTATGATAAATGTAGGTTTTTACTACAAAGTCAAAAAAGGGCATGAGAAGGAGTTTGAAGAAACTTTCACAAAAGTCCTCGAATATCTTAAGCAAAACTTTCCGGGATTTATAAACGCTAGATTGTATAAGAGTGTTGATGACCCTTCCGAATATTTGATCTATAGCGAATGGGAGAGCTTAGACGCATTTAGGAATTTCGTAACAAGCGAGGCTTATAAAAACACAGTAAATTACGGTAAGACTATAATTGAGGGTAGGCCTCACCATAAGGTGTTTCAAGAGGTTAACGCATAGTCAAAAATACAGAGTGTCTAAATAGAAGGCAACAGAGAACAAAGCTAGCATAAATAGTGGTAAGACCAGATTATATACTACCTCATTTTTTATCCCCTTCCTTAAGAGCAAGTTTCCCAGACCAGAAAGTGAATGTAATATAAAGAAAAAGGAAAGAGGAGCTATTAGAATCAGGTGGAGTTCTAAACTAACCCCTCTAGTTAAAAGCCCAAAAGTTAACTTGTTTATAATAGTTGAGGTTTGGGGGCCAGCTCCAAAACCCGTAATTCCCTCCACTAGTGCTAAAATAAAAAGAATTAGAGCCGTATCTCTCTGAGTTTCCGGCCTATATATCGAGTCCTTTTCCATGGGGTTAAACGCTTTCCTACCCGTCATCATTACTAATAAACCTAAGACGAAGAGAGGTAAGTTCAATAACGAAACGCCCAGTGATGTTAAGGTTATCCCGCTGTATACTTTAATCCTTTGAATACCCATAGTTTACATCTCTTATCTCTTTTTCGCAATATCTGGGTAGCCTCTGCTCTCCCAATAACCTAAAACGTTCTTTGAAGTAACGTAGATCCTCACTAGCCATTTTGTATAACAATACCCCCACCACCTCGGCACTACTAACCTCGCTGGATAGCCATGTACTTTAGGGAGTGGTTGCCCGTCGACTTCATATGCTATAAGGGTGTCGTCTTCCATAGCCCTCCACATAGGTAAATCTGCCGTATAACCGTCTGCTCCAAAAGTGAGTACTTTGATCGCTGAGGGTGAAGGTTTCGCCATTTGCAAGACATATTTTAAGGGTACGCCAGTCCATACTACGTTCGCCTTTAGAAAATAAGGGTCTGAGACGCACTGTATAGTATCACTTGTTGTTACGCTCGGCATTTTCTTTAAATCATCGAAGGTTAACTGCAACGGATTTTCGACCTCACCATCAACGGTTAATATATAGTTAGTAGCTGTTGGTGTAACACCTATTTGCACTATGTACCAGTTAGAAAGAGGGGTTAACCCATTTTGTGATTGTGAAAAGGCTTGACCGAGCCTATAAAGGGTTATTATAGACGCTGAAGCTATCATTAACTTTAGGAAGTCCCTTCTCTTCACACGTTCTAATCTCTTGAAGCTATTATATGCTTTTTACCAAATCATAAACCGTATTGAAAATTAACTGTGAAGGCCGATTTCTTTCTGGCTGGTAACTACTAAACTAACCGTATAACATCATTATTTCTTTTACCTAAATTCTACGGAAAAATTAGCGTGAATTTAGATTAGGCATATACAACTATAATGTTAAATTATAATAAGGAAAAACACGTCAGCTTAATGTAAGGGCTTTCGCAAAAAATGACAGTAGAGGGTGCAATAGAGAGGGCTTCTGAAAAAGTTAGGGTTCTTTATGAAAGAAGCTGTGAGATGAATATTCTATAGACCACATGGCTCCTTTAGACCTTGTAAAGTCAGCCTTACTACACTTATTAATATTGACTCCGAAATTACATCAGATTACTTGGATACATATGGAAAATTAATTCTTCCGTTCATATTTGGGAAGACAAGTGGTATTACAATGGCAAGAATACATAGAAAGACAACCGGAGAGCAATGGCATAGAAAGTTAAGGAAGTCACAATGAGTTAAAGAAAGGCCTTAGCTCAGTTGTTAAAGCGAGATTTCGGGTAACAGAGTTTTAGATATTGCTGTAATCTATGAGAGGAAGTTGACGAGCGAGGAGAAGATAGGAGGATTTTAGTAATATTCTGCATGAAGAAAAAATATATGTCAAGGTGTCGAGCAAGAAGGACTCTTCCTCAAGTTCATAGATGAGTACATAAAAGTGTAAGCACTGTAAGGTTCAAAATACTTTTTCGTTCTCAAGCTTTTGACTTCTTATAATTAAGATTTCATAGAGATTGGAGGTTAAGGGAAAACCCTTCCCCTTCCATGGTATCAAGGTAGTATGAGAAATCCTCACTCACAGAACAAGAACTTCTTTACAACCCTCTTGACCTCATCTTCTTTCAAATTCACGTTTACGTTGATCACTTTATACTCTCCAGAAGCTGGTACTTCCCTTAAGTTTAAGCATTCCCCCTTTTGCAATATCCCTTCTATTAACGTTGAAATATTTACCTTTCTGTCTTTCGCGTACTTTTGAAGTATTTCATACCACTCCTTAGGTAATTTCACTCGCATAAAATGTATTAGGATAAGGGGAATTTAAGAACTCTCAGAAGGCCCACAACCCGTTCATCAAATCACGGGATGGGCTTATCATCACTGTGAAACCCACCTGCTGTACTTTATAGAGAGGTAATAGAATACAGTAGACTCAACTATTAACACAACTACAGATTGGTACACTAGGTCAGCGGGTATTGAAATTAACCCTGTTAACTGTTGGATTAGGAGCGAGGCTATAGTAGTAGGTATAAAATAGACTATCCTAAACACGGGTTGGGGAAGTAAGTAATAAGGGTAGAACACCGGAGGTAAGATTGTTAAAAGCACGCTTAGGACTGAAGCTAAACCCCATGAGTACCTAATATGTGGTATAATACTACCTATAAAGAAACCTATACCAGAAGTGACTAAGAGTAAAAGCAACAGTACCGCTAATACGGGTATTACGTTGAAATTCAACAGCCTAAAAAGGAAACCTAAAGCTAAGTAAACCAGTATCCCGGGGAGGGAAAAAACTAGGTTCGAGAACATTAATGCTAGGACATAATCACTAACTGAGATCTCACTAGCTACTAACAAATCTTGTATCTTAACTTCTAACCTAAGGAACGCGAAATCCCCTATGAACGTTAAGCCGTTACCCGCAACTACCGTTATTAATCCTCCGATTATAGCGAAGTTCAGAAAGGCTCCCTTACTTATCATGTATATTAAGAAAAGTTCTGAAAACGGGACTACTAAATAAGAGAGAACGTAAATGTAACCCCTTTTAAGTGAGGACACACCATAAAACTTAATGAAGGCTATTATGAAGTCCTTCCTCATCACTCAACCCCTCTCCAGCGTAAAATATAAATAAGTCCTCCAAAGTTATAGGTTTTACGATATATTTACCTAAATAATTAACAGCTTCTTCCTTGTTTACATAACTTATCCTCAGTTTACCAACTTGTATATTCCCTATACCCTCAACCCTCACCTTCCCTTCAAACTTACTGAGCAACTCCTTAACACTCCCCTTAGCTATTAACCTACCCTTGTGTAATAATATCACTTCCTCAGATAGCTCCTCAGCCTCCTCCATGTAATGAGTAGTCAAAACTATCTTACTCCTCATCTCTTTTAATATACTCCAGACCTCTGTCCGAGAGTAAGGGTCTAGCCCAACAGTAGGTTCATCGAGTAAGACAACTTCAGAATTAGAAGCTAAAGCCATCGCTACAAAGATCTTCCTCTTCATTCCCCCAGAAAGTTCATCAGAAGGTTTTCCTCTAACTTCCCAGAGTCCCACCTCCTTAAGTGTTTTCCTAGTCAACTCTTTAGCTTCGTGAAGTGAGAACCCTTTAGCAGTCAAGAACATGAGTAAATGTTCTTCTGGTGACGCCATTCCTATCGGTCTTGCCTCTTGCGGTATTGAAGTGGTTATTTCTCTGACCTTTTTAGCATCCTTAACCACATGATAACCGTTTATGTAAGCTTCTCCCCTAGTTGGGAGTAATTGTGTAGAAAGTATTCTGGTAAGAGTTGTTTTGCCTGCACCGTTACGTCCTAACACAGTTAGGACTTTTGCACTACTTTTAAAGCTCACTTCATTTAACGCTAAAGTACCGTCTTTGTAAATTTTAGTAAGGTTAATAGTTTCTATCACAAATAGAAATCTCGTGTACTACTAAAAAGAGTGAGTTTATACTGTCAAGACTTTTCGTACAAATGTTTATTTTTTATTAAAACAAGATGATAACATGATAATTTGTACAACTGTCGATGATAACATGAGATTTGAAGTCTTCTCAAGAGCGAAATATTTGGTATTATTAAATGATAAAGGTGAAATATTGGAGAAAAGGGTAAACCCGGCATTAAATCAGCCATTAAAAAGACCAGCCGTCGCTAAAGAATGCGTTAAACTAAATGCTAATACGGTCATAGCACCCCATGGATCGCTGTGTTATCCTTCATACAGAATATTAAAGAGGGCTGGGGTTAAGGCTTTAGTTGTAATGCCTGGAGAGGAGTTAAGGCTAAATAACCTTAAGGAAGTCGGGGTTTGGGCTTCATTGAATTTTCATGAATTTGTATCCAATCCTCAGCCGTTGGGCTTCAACAGAGTCACGGGGCATTGCCCCGTTCATACCCCTCCGCCCCTTTAGCGGGATAACCCCACCCATCAGAGTGTTACCATCTGATGGGGAAACCCGCACATCTTTTATTCACCGTCACACCTCGTCGTGATATGGCCACCCATCTGGTGTGACTGTACTTAAATTTACATACTAAGTATATAAACTTCACGGTTTATCGAAAACTGTTGGCGACGGCGGAGTTTTTGCTGCAAAGGAATTCCTCAGCGAATATAAGGACGTAAAAGTTTACAGAGGGATAGATTTACTCTACTTGCTTTATAAGAAAGGTCTCTTGTCGGATTTCATCTCTGAACTAAAAACGTATATTAAGTTCACAAAACATACTTATAGCAAAGAGGTGCTAGGAAAATATGGAGTCGATCTACGAGAGATTAGCTAGGTTTGCTGAGGAGGCTAGGGAGGTCAGAAGGAGGACAGCAAACTGGGAATTCATAAAAGCACTACCACCAAAACTGAGAATAGCAATAGAATACTACATAGAAACCGGAGACTTTAGAGAGGGTGCAAGACTTGCCGGAATGGCTGTAGACGAGTTTTTATACTTTGTTAAGGACAAGGCTAACGTCTACGATATGTCATAAAACCCTTATTGCTCCTCACGAATTATAGATTATGATAGGAAAAGCTAAGGCGGAATGGGAAAAGCTTAAGGCTGTAGCCCTGCACAAACCGGGGTTAGAGGTTTACCTAGCCTTAATTGAGCCTAAAACCTTCTTATATCAAAGGAGGTTTAGCTTCTCAAAAGCTAGAAGGGAGTACGAGGAGTTAATCGAGACCTTAAAGAGTGAGGGGATAAAGATCTACAGGCTTCTTCATACTATCGCGAGAAGAGCTGAAAAAGACAAAAGGTTCTACGGGATATTAAAGGAAATCGTTGGGATCGACGGTGACCCGTGGTTCCTCTCCCGTTTTCTCTTGTTAAAGCCAGAAATAAGGAGTGAGACTGAAATTGTAATAAAAAACCCTCTAGCAAATATGTACTTTATGAGGGATCAGCAAATAACTACAGAATTTGGCATAATTATAGGTAAGATGGCAAAAGTTCAGAGAAGGAATGAAACTGAGGTAGCAAAGCTCTTCTGGCGGGCGTTAAATGTTAAATACGTTGAAGTAACGGAGGGGTTCTTAGAGGGTGGAGACTTCTTTCCCATGGGGGACTTTTATTTAGTAGGAGTAGGAAATAGGAGTGACTTGAAAGGGGCTGAAATCCTCATAAAGACTGGTAAAGAAGTAGCTGTAGTCCATGAGGAAAGGAGTGAGGAGTTCTTTCACCTCGACACTTACTTCAACGTAGCGTCTTCTAACACCGTAGTGGGAGTTAAACAGTTAATGGAGAGGAATAGGGTTGAAGTATACATAGATGGTAAAAAGGTCGAGGAGATAACTTTCCTTGAGTACATTAAGAGGAAGGGGTTTAACGTTTATCCAGTGAGCGTTGAAGAAGCTAGGAATTACGCCACTAATTTCTTGACTATTGATGATGGTAAAATAATTTCCCCCGTTAATTTAAGGATTGAAGGAGTTGACGTAATAACAGTTAATATTAAAAACCTGTCTGGAGGGTTTGGTGGAATACATTGTATGACGGCAGTAGTTGAGAGAGGATAAATCGCGATGCGGAGGAAAAAATAACATACCTATTTTCTCCCTAACTTTTCCTTAATCCAAAGCCTAACGTCATAAAAGAATATATTTTTATGTGGGCAAGCGTCAACGCATTCCCCTATCCCTATGCACTTTATTGACTTAAATTCGCCCTTCTTTATGAACTCTCCCCTCATGTCGGTTAAACCTACCGGGCACGCATTAGCACAATCAATAGTCTTACAGCTTACGCAAACCTGAGGGTCTTTGACTTTCAGTCTAAAAAGTCCTATTCTGCTAACAGCCTGGTTAAAAACTCCCCAATAACACCAACCTTGAGTTACACAAGCGAAAGTCCCCATAAAAGGTATAGATATAAATACAATATACCACAATATGTCAAACCATATGAAGTAGATCAGTGAAGTTATGTCGACACTTTCAACAGTAAAGGATATTATGCCTAAGTTATTAAGGTAGGAAATAATAGCGGCCATTAAAACTCCAATGGAAACTCCAACAGCTACTACTTTATACCACTTCCCCGTCTTTGAAGTAAGCGTTTTCCTACCTAACTCTGAAGTCCTATTAAATACCTTCAACGAGTCGTAAAAGTTACCTTGATACATTAATGGAGCAGTACAACCCACGGCACACAAGTTCCTTGAACCAAATAAAAAGCTAAGGATAGCAAAAACTACATAAGTCCCTATTAGACCGAGTAGGACTGAGCTAGTAACTCCACCCATAGTCCCTATCCCCATACTCCACGTATAGGGTATGTAAGGTAATTGGGAGGAAATAGGTGAAAAGTTAGGTAAGTAAATTGAGTAAATTGCGTAAGCTAATATCATTAAACTCATCCTCACCCTCACTTCCCTAACCTTAATTTCTAGCATCTTCTTAAACGCCAGGAAACCCATTTCTATTCCCATCATTATTAAGAACCATACACTACCTAACACACTCCCCACTATATCTACTCCGTCCCACAGTACGTTTAACGGTGTATTAGGGGCTAACCATGGTAAAGTCAGGCTACTTATAAAACCGTTTACACCAGCACTAAAAACACCATTTACGAAATCTAGGACTGCCCCCATGAAGAACTCCATTACGAACGTGGAGAAAATTATCGCAAAGGCTGTTTTGGCGTCTCTTATATAGTTCCCCTTAATAGGGCTAGGTCCGACAGAAGCCCTATAGGCAAACCATACCATTGCAACGATCATTGAAAGGTCGAAGAGTAAGAGTGATGAATATAAGTAGTATAAGAATTCTCCAACCATCATTAAGGAGAAAATCCACATTAGCTCTAATACTGTAAAGGTGTCTTGCGTAGCCCTAAGCCTATCTTTATAAAGAGTTTCATAAATTACTATTGTAGCCGCTATCATTATGAAAGTTGATAACCAAAAGGCGTAAACACCGAAAATTTCCGGAAACCAAGGCATTAGTAGGAGAAGGGCTACTAAGTATTTCCTCATATTACCATTAAGCCTACTAAAGGAGAAATAGAGCGTTAAAGCCATTTCTATCATCATTACCCCAATAAACCAGGGGTTCTCGACCGAAGAGTCTATAGTTGCTGGCAATCCGGTTTGTAATGTGAATATCAAGGCTCCCATTAAAGCTTCAGAACTAACCATGAGCACCGAGAAGATTAGGTAAGCAAACTCCTTCCTAATGTTTGTAATTTGAAGGATCAAGTAGAGGGCGAAGACCATGTACCCCCCGTTAATTATAAGAAAATAAGTCACATCGTGGTATAACAAGTAGAGGTAAGCGCCTAGGTTCATTGTTAGCATCATTCCCTCTATGTAAAGGCCTACCAGTACTCTTCTATCACTTTTCCACTTTTCCACCTCATAAATTATGTAAACCATTACAGCTAACATTAGGACTGAGATCAGTAATGAGAGAATAATTGGGTTCATAAAATATAATGCGTAAAGGCATTTAAAAACTTTTATTTGAATAAAAACAACAAATATAAGAGAACCGAATTATCATTCTCAGTATTCACATCCGTTTGTCCCTACACTTTCATTTCAATCATTTTATGTTCATTCATGATCGAGTGTAGGGACTTAGCCCTCAACCACCTACTTGCGGTGGGTCATGGGACTCCAACGGCACGGGGCTCACATCTCCGTAATCACTCCCACCCTTTTGCCCACATCGGCGTGAGAGATCATCATTTATCAACAAAAGCTTATTACAAACAAATATAAAAAATTTCTATCAACGTGAAAAAGGATTCAGCCCTCCATGTATTATGTTCACTACAAATCGTAGGTTATCAACAGTTTCTGATAAGCTATGAAGTTTAAATCATGTGACGTTATTTAATATTTCTAACAGCCGTTATGTGTAGGTGAGCCCTAAAACGAGATTGATTGTTTATAAGAGACTAGCATTTAACTGCTAACTTAGACTGTAACGCTTTTACGTAGTTATTATTATTATTTCTAATCACTTTTAAATATCATCTCGTCAATTAGTTATGTCTAATAATATTATCGACCGAAGTACTTTCTATTGATGATCGCGCAACTGATGACGAGAGTAGTGGCGTTTCCCCTAAGGACGAGTTTGTGTGGTCCCTTAGACATATGCAGAATTAGAAAAGTTACGCCACTGGCAAGCACAGAATTTAAAACTACGTTAGAACTTCATTTTTAGCTTAATCAGCCTTATCTTATGAATAATTTTATATAATTAAAAGTCGTCGATTACCCAATGGAAAAGGGGTTTATTCCACTCATATTACTGCTCATCATCCTCATTTTACCACTTACTGCTAATTCGCAGACGCAATCCAAAAACTTCAGGTTATCTATTGTAGCCCCACTAATGACTTCAGTAGTTTATTACCAAGGACACTACGTCATTCCTTACATTAACTTAACCGGAGTACTTGTCAACACCACCAAGAGTTTCTCTATTTCCCTAAAATCAGAATCTTTCATTAATTATTCTGGTAAAGTGTTCAGCCTGCCTTTTGGAATTTCAAGTGTTAGTGGCGGCGTAGTAAACGGTGAAATAGTTCTATTCGCATTAGGAACTTCACTTAACATCACTCTTTATAACGTTAGTGTTTATTCACTTTTCAGCCCCTATCAGTTACTCTCGTTATTTAAAAACGTATCACTTTACCTTATCACATTTAACGGAAAAACATATAACGTCAGCTTAATAGCATCAAACGTAAGCTATTTGCAGTTGATAAGTAACGGTGTTTACACTTATGCGATAGGAAATAACACGATCGCAACTATTTATAATGGGAAGATAGGGAGTGTTGTTAACCTAAAAATAAAGAATTTCACGCTCTTGATGCCCTTAGCTTTAGGTAAGGACGTAGTAAGTTTAGAAGGAAAAGTGAACGGTAGTGAGGAAGAAGTCCTTATAATAAATACTACTAACGGAGAGATCGTGAAAAACATAACTAATTTCATAAGTGCAACACCGGTAATGAATTCCTCAAATTCCGAATTTACAATACTTTACAACAACGGTAGTATCATAGTATACAACTACTTAGGAGAGCAAATAAAAAGCATAAACATAGGTATAATTCCTAACATTAGGGGTGTAGAATTATTCAGTAACTCGACCTTATTAGTTTCCTCTATATCAGCGATGGTTGGCACTTTGTTACCTAGTGTCACAATTTACACTTATGTCAATATTCAAGGTAAATGGTTGAAATACACCACATATCAAGTGCCTACTGGATCCGTTTATCAGATTAAAAACCCCATAGGAATCCTGGTATATCCAAGTTACTGCAAAATTGCATTTGTTACAATGACCTTCTCATTATCGAGCGGAAATGTGTGCGTTACCCCGTCTTTCATGACCATACCCTTCACGAAACCCTCGCCACCTCAATTAGAAGTCTATGCAATTGAGGGAACAGGGTCTTCTACTATCGTTATCTCAGCACTTTATCCAAACTCAACATTAATAGGGGTTTATAACGTAACGTTTCTAGTAAACGGAAGTTTTGTGGGAGTTTACAATTTTGGGGAATATGCATACTATACCGTAAAATCAAGCGGGATTTATAATGTTACAGCTATAGTTTTCAACGCATTCGGTTATACTACAGTAAGTAAATTGGTTAATGTTACGGTACAACAACCTGTGACAATAACCACAACAACTACACCACCGACGACAACATCGACCACGCAAACTGAAACAACTACTACGACATCAACAATCTCGCCTTCCACTACTAGCATGACAACTACATCAGTAACGACATCCACGTCGACTAAACCACAAGGCTTTCCTACCTTACCTATAATTGCTGGCTTAATAGTAGTTATATTAGTTATAGGAATATTTATCCTATTAAGAAGGAAATGAAATTACTAATAAAAAATGAGTAGCCTTTAAGTTAAAGCCCTTTTTACTTCATATTGTATGAACACATACCCGCAGTTAGGACACTTTTTTATAACCCTATTTCCTTCATGTATCACTTGTACCTCAACAACCTTACCACATTTCGGGCAAGTCCTCCTAGCCATGGTCTCAATCTTTTAGTAAGAATCTATAAAGAGCTTTTGGCTAATCCTCTTATTAACTGAGTTTCGCTCACACAAATATAAAAAGCGCATTTTGGATTCCATTATGATCGTTGGTTTTGTTAACTCCGGTTATCTTATCTCTCGCCTAGGGTGTTTGCGTCAAATTAAGTTATTACGCACTTTTACAGTGTGAAGAGCCTACACGCGTCGCAATAGAAAGGAGCCCCTAACCCTCTTAACTGCTCCAGTACATTTCAGAATCGGTGAGGTAAAACTCCTTAGATAGTTAAGTAAGTCAGCTATTATCGTAGAAAAAGAATTAATATAATCTAGCTTACAATTATTGAATTATTTCCGTTTAAACTTTACACTCTATCCCGTATCTTCAAATTTGCATTTTGTGCGTTTAGCTCTAAAAAAGAAAATGCTTATAAACTAGTTTTCTCAGAGAATATACAATGGTAAAGTATTGTCCAAGATGCGGGTATCCAAATGCTGATGACGCAGTATTCTGTGTTAGGTGCGGTTATCAATTACCTAATCTACCTTATTCACAACCATACCAACAACCGCCACAGCAACCTATACCATATCAGCAACCTCCTCAATACCCTCCTTATCAACAACCTCCCTATGGAGCACCACCAGCACAACTACCCCCATATCAGCAGCCTAAGAAGAAGTTCCCTGTTAAAGCAGTTATTAGTGCGGTAGTAGCGGTAGTAGTTGTACTAGTAGTTTTGCTAGTGGTATTACCCTTACTAACTCCTCATAGTGTAACTGCAGTGGCTTCAACTGCCCAATCGCTTTTCGGTGGTAGTTGGAGTGTTGATAAGAACAAGAGTGGTACTGGTGTATATATAGGGAACGGGGAATATAAAGTTACGTTCCTTAACGGTTCTACTGAAATTATAAGCCTCTCACAGTTGAACCTAAACGGGTTTGCTTCCTTCGGTAGCTCTTTCTTTAGTGGGTCAGGTGGCCTTTATTACCAGCCAGGGTTTGTTTATACGCCACCAAGCAAGATAGCAGTAGCTGTTGCTCATGGGAATGTTAATGGCCAACCTACTTGTGTAATAGTTGTTGGGGAGTACTGGAATACAAGCCCTAACCTTGCGTCATACCTATATAATCTGACTGAGCAGTTAGTATCTACAGAGGGTCAATATCTTCAGCAAATAGAGAGCCAGGCTTCTGCGAATGGTGCAACTATCCAGATAGATACCAGTGGTAGTTTAGGTTATTTCTTAATATATACCGCCAACCCAAGTATAATACAAAGGGCTGAATTCCAGAGCGGAATCAGCCTTAACTATACTATATCACAAATAGGAATTTATGCCCAATATAACTCCAATACATTTATAGGAGTTATAGCAATTAACGTACCAATGAATTCCGTGTCTGCTGGACAAGCATTAGCGGCGGACGTACAGAGTTCGCTCTAAAAATCCTTTTCTTTTTGTCTTTTTCACTCCTTTTTTGCTTATTCCTCGCTCATATAAATAATCCAATAAGGCATATCCACATTAAATTATGGTTTATCACAATACTCTTCTGTAGTAAAGGTATAAGCACTTACCTCACGACGCTAACTGAGTTCAATAATGAATTAACCTTACACTGTACCAATAGTGATAAAGTTTGTAATAAAACCCTTGGTTTGATCTAGCTTACCCTATTTACGTTAAACTCTTTCTTAAACAAAAATAACCCCACAGCTTTACCATTCACTTACCAGAAATTATATTCCGAGCAACTGAAAAAACAATCGTATAGTACGTGTACATCGAATATAAAAGAACTAGTTCATAAATTACCGGTGTAAAGAACGTAGTTAAGAGTGCAATAGCCATAGCTACGTATAAGTAATTAAGCCTAGACCTAAAACCTAAAGCACAAAAACCGAGGGACATGAGCAGAGAGGAGTAAAACCAAACCTTGTCGTCTAAAAGTATAGGAGGAGAGGCTGTAATACCGACTATTGGGAATATCTGGGTAAGTACTTCCCGCTTAACCCCCCTCAAGTAATATATTAGATAAAGAGTGAACATTTCAGCCATCATAGAGTAGTAAAACCAATAGTTATTTATTGAAAGGGTGAAATAAGAGAGGGGATCAGAGAAAATAGACTTACCGTACTGTGCCAGTTCGAAAGTATAACCCATTATTACCTCGTTCAGTACTGCTAAAGCTGAGGTGAGGCTGTCATTCTTCCCGTTATATCTCCTTAAAGCTAGCTCCCTAGCCTTAATAAAAAACGGGACTAGGAATGCCACCATTACGATTGAGCTTGTGAGGAAAGCTAAGGCTAAAGAGAGACTCGACGGTGAATTCAAATAAATTGAGGCACTTACAAACATGCTTATCATCATCACCAGGAGGAATATTATGAACCAAAAACCAGCGTAATTCCTCACTTTTTCTACTAAGTAAAGGATTATAACTATTGCTACTACCATCAACGATGCAACTAATATGAGTAGAAAAAGTGAAACCATGTAAGAAAAGAGGAATAAAAGGATTTTAACTTATCTCATATGTATTAGTACCTGTCTCGGGAATATAGTAGATGTGTTTACCCGTGGCGTAACTTATCCTTACTTTTAATTACTTCTAATTCCACCACGGGCTAAGGGATCATACACACTCACCCATTGGGGCTGGTCGAGGGAAACATTACTACCCCCCACTTTTATCACTCCCCAAACCTCGTGAGCCGTCATCAGTTAGGGAGACCATCAACAAAAACTACTTCAGTAATACTATATAAACAGGACTTGTCAAAACGATATCTAGATTAAAAATAACGAGTAGTTACGTAAAAATATTACAGACTGTTCTAGAAAGCATAAGATTACTTCTCCTTTAACAGTTCTATTACTTGTTTTATTAGTTCATCGCCCTTTTTTGTTATAAAAACCTTTAACCTCTTACCTTCGACTGTGGGGATATATTTAATCTCCACATATCCACCCTTTTGCAAGACCTTAAGATGTTGATACAGTTCAGCCTTATTTAACTTAGTAGCTTCTAACATTTCCTTAAACCATGCAGACCTAGTATAATAAAGACCCAGCAGAACCCCTAACCTAACTCCAACATTTAACTCCTTATTATCCTTCAGTAGTTTTATTAATTTCTCTAGCTCCATTCCTCTGCCCTCCTTATCAATTTATACAAAAAGGCTAATAGTGGTGGGATTAGAAGGGTTATCGTATATAAAGGGGATATTATGATAGCTACCCCCGAAAGAATATAGGATGCAACTAGAACGTATTCTACAGATTTCTCTTTCAGAAATCTTATGGTAGTAATTAACTGACTCCCAACGAAAGATATATACGCACCTACGAGAAAAATTAGGAAATATGATAGGAAGTGAACGTAAAGTGAGAGTAGAAATAGAACGTAAAGTAATGTGAGCGAAAGTGCGTAGGTTAGCTTTACAATTAAGGGGAAGTCTTTGGCAATTAACGAAGGCTTGTGAGAGTTTGCTGTCTTGATAAGAGGGTATATAAACCTACTCATCCTCCATGAGATAAACGTATATATGGTGGAAAAGGCTAGTACACTAATGTTAAAAGTAAGGGGGTTTGAGATAAGGCTTATTAATAAAAAAGTAGTAAGACTACTAAGCCCTATGAAATCTAATATTATCCTAGCTGCGTTAAGCATAACACGATGATAAAGGTTCTTGCTTATTTCTATGGATTTCTGAATATCTATTTCTTTACTAATAATCCTTCCCCCTTAATACTTTTCTCGACGATGGATTTAAACTTAGATTATAGTTAAGGTTTTTTAACTTCCCTTGAAGTCCAACAGCTAAACCAGCAACCAACCCAGCATGCTATATATACATCCCCTCCCCTTGCTTTTCTATTACATTTTATCACCTTCAACGAGCTCACCGTTAACTATCGTATAAACTATCACTTCCTTCTTATTATCATGTAACATGTTGATTAGCTCCTTCTGGTGTGTCACAATTATACCCTCGTTTACCCTTTCACGTAATAACGATATCACCTTATCCCTCCTAGTAACGTCGACATTCTCTACAGGCTCATCAATAGTGACTATTTGAGGCCTTGTAAAAAGCGCTAGTGCTAACGATACTAAACTCCTATGACCAGTAGACATCTTGTATATAGGCTTATGTATCACTCTTCTGTCTACGTTTAGGTAGTCCAAGATGTTTGTGAACTCTTTCAAATCTCCGCCCTTAATCTCCGCTATTATTTTCGCAGTATCCCACGCGGAATTACCTATAGTGTATACCTCTTGAAGGTTTGTGGAGTATTCCAAAACACCCTTGGCACTCCTAACCTCCTTACCGTTTATCTTTATCGAACCCTTGTATGGGATTATCCCAGAGATGGCTCGTAGCAAGGTAGTTTTCCCCGAACCATTAGGGCCTAGTATTACACACAATTGGTTGTCAAGTTTTAAGTTAATGTTTCTTAAGACCGTAAATTCCTCGAAACTGATAGATAAATCTTTAATCTCCAACATTACCACACCACCTCCTCCAGTCTTAGTGCCTTGATTTTCTTCAAAATCAAATTCCCTAGCAACAGTAAGACTATCCCAAGTAATGCTACTTCAATGGAGTAAAGGCTTATGTTGTCGTGGATGAGGGAGTACGAAATTATCTTTTCAGCTTCGTAGAAGGGATTAAGTGATGATGAAGTTGAAGGGGAGAGTTCTGAAAATGCCAACAACAGAAAGAAGATGTAGTAAGCATAGTTTGATGCTTTAGCCCCTATCTTGACTAGTAATGTAGCAATGATTATAAAGGTTAAGGATAGGATGAAGAAACTTGAGATTAGGACTGAGGCTATGAAAGGTAGAATATTATCAAACCTAATAATTTCATAAAAACGGTCAAGTGCTAGTTTAGCTATAAATGGTGTGATAAGGGCTGCGAAAATTACCGAGTATATAGTGGCAGAGATCAGTGAACCTATGAATAAACTCAGGATGTAGTTAGACATTTTAAGTTTACTAAATCTTATGTAGTAAGCTAATGCAGAGGACTGGTAGACTAATGTAATGCTAAAACCTGTTGACAAGCTAGCTACCAACAACAATATCGCAACACTGTACCATATAATTCCTGCATTTGTGTTTTTAATACTATTTAGTGCAAAATAAAGTCCTAATGAGTCCAGTAACATCATTCCGAGCAAATAGGATATTGCGGTTGGAGAGAACGAAAACCTCTTTATCATAGATTTTTCCAATTCCATGATTTAAATTCCGCGAATGATAATAAAAATGATGAATGAAGTTAAAAACAATTAACCAAACAAATTCTTCTTAATTATAATTTACTAACGTAGTAAAAGGTGATAAAAATTGGGGATAGTAAGGACTAATAGAAAATCAAAAGATCTAACCAAAATTAATCCGATAACGCTTGGTTGCTGGTGTTGTTGTAAGAAAATATGAGCTAGCTTAGAAACTTTTTTATCAAAAATATTAGCAAATATATGAAAATGATTGGAGATACCAAGAAAATAATGCCCACAGTAAGAGGAATTGGAATATTTTCACTAACCATCCCAAATACCCAAAGAGGATTCACCTCACTCTTGTAAAAGGAGAATATAAATGTGGGTACAACCGTTATAGGGTAAATTGCCATAATTATAGGGCAGTCCAGCCTTCCATTAGTCAGTACAAACGATAAAAACGTTGAAATGGATACTATAAACAGAAATAATAAAAGAGCAGTAATGAGAAAATATGGAATACTAAAAGTCGCAAGATTACTAAAAAGGAAGCGGTATAAGATAATAAGCAACAACGTGTAAAAGAGCGCTGCCATTTCCCCAGAAAGGTAAAGTAATATTAAGTATAATCCAAACCTTAATTTTCCGAACTTAATCAAGAAGGGAAGAGAAGAAAAGTTATAAACAGCAGTTATGGGAATCTTAGGGAGGTAATACGAAAAACTCGGTATTAGCGAGAAGTTTTTATTTTTCAACGTTGTTCTACTGAAAGATGTTGAAGGAAAAGGTTGAGTTGGCTAGGGAGAGGCTGA
>Ga0208662_100183_pt1 | contig 28530 bp, 31 predicted proteins | sample OSPB_host_MetaG_FD_187136 | JGI IMG/M metagenome (GOLD analysis project Ga0208662, IMG submission 187136) | Hot spring microbial mat communities from Yellowstone National Park, Wyoming, USA - OSPB_host_MetaG (SPAdes) (version 2) | ecosystem: Environmental > Aquatic > Thermal springs > Hot... | reverse complement strand
GATTTTTTGATATTTTTTCTCTATTAACTTCTATATATTTTAGTAAAACATTATATAAGGATCTTAAACTATTTATATTTTTACCTATATTCTTTAATTTTTCATTTATATTATTATATATATTTAACTTTTCTTTGTAATTTTTTATTAATTCTGGTTTTAGATTTTCATATTTCTTTATTTCTTTATCAAGTTCATTTATCTTATCTTCAAACTCATGTAATGAATTTAAATTATTCTTTTTATATATATCTTTTATTTTTTCTAGATTCTTTTTCATATTATCTATCTTCATTAAAGAATATCTGATATTATTTATCTCATTTTTTATGTTTTGATATTCTTTTCTTAAATTATCTATTACTTTATCCAATTCATTTTTCTTTATATAATTTATTGTATCATTTATTATCTTATATTCATTTATTTGATTTATTTTATAATTTATTTCATCAATTTCTTTTTCAATCCTTATTTTTTCATTTTCAATATCTGATAAATCTATTTTATCTTTAATTTTTCCCTGAATATATAGAAAATATTTATATTTATTTTCCATTTCTTGATATAATCTATCTAGATTATTTTTTTCATTTTTAAATTTACCTAAATTATCTTTATCTCTATCCAAACCTTCTTTATATTGATTTAACAGTTTTTTATGTAGATCTTCATCTAGAGTTCTTTTACATACTGGACATTCTGATATTTCTCTATTTAGGATATTTAAATATTCTTCCTCTTCTTTTATTTTATTTTCTAAAATTATAATATTATTTTCCAATTCTTTCTTTTTATTCTCTATATTTTCTATTTCAATTTCTATATTTTTATATTCTATATATTTTTCTATATTAGAATAAATTTCCTTTAATTCTTTTAATTCATATTCTAATTCTTTTTCATTAACATTTTCTAAATATTCTAATTCCTTTTTTCTACTTTCTAAGTATTCCAAAGAACTATTTAATAAATCGTTTGAATAATTTTCATATTTAAGATTTTTTCTTTCAGATTCAAGATTTAATATATTATCATATAATTCCTTTTCTTTTTCTTCATATTCTTTTAACTTTTGATTTAGATAATTTTCTTGAGTCAATAAATTATAATCTATGCTATTTTCCAATGTTTTTAGCTCTAAATAATCTTTATATATATTATCCCTTATTTTTTTTAATTCCAAATACTTATTAATTTCTTCTAATAATTTTTCAATATCCTTATCACCAAAAATATTTTTATATAATTCTATATCTTTTAATAATAGATTTTTTTCTTTTTCTTCATATTCTTTTTCCTTTTCTAAATCTTTTATTAATCCTTCAACTATTTTTAATATTAAAGAATAATATTCTATATCAAATATTTTTTCTAATAATTTTGTTAATTCAATTTTTCCAGATAGATTGATATATCTTCCCAAATCTCCTTGTTTTATATATAATACATCCATAAATTTCTCAACCCTATTTATATTCAACATTTCCTTTATTTTTCTATTAACAATATCCGGTCCTGAAGCTATAACCCTATTTCCTTCATATAATACTGCCTTAGATTCTCCATTATTATTTGAGGATCTTATTATTTTGTATGAAGTATCTCCAGATATTTCCAATTCTACATTTAGATTATATGCACCAGTTCTTATTAAGGATGATACATTTGATATATTTATGCTAGGCAAAGAATCTTTTCCAAATAAACCAAATAATATTGCATGAAATATGGATGTTTTTCCAACCCCATTCTCCCCTATTATTATATTTTTTTCATCAAAATTAATCTCCAAATCTCTATGTATTTTAAAATTCTCTAATCTTATTCTATTAACTTTCATTTTATTAATTGTTTAAATATTGTTTCCCTTATTCTATCTAAATCAGAATTCTTACCAGAATACATTTCCTCAAATAATTCTTTTATATAATTAAACGTTTTTACTACTTCTTCCTTATCGTTTACAAAAAAAGAACTATCTATTATATTATCTATTGTAATTATCTCATTATTTAATTTTATTTCTTCATCTAAAGAATAAGAATCATCTAGGATTAAATATCCAGATTCTATTAAATTTTCTAATAGATTTTTTATATTAATATAATAATCTTTCTTATATCTAACTTTAATTTTTATGATTGTTTCCTTAGATTTATTATAGATATCACTCTTTAGTTTATTTAATTCATAATCATTATTTATTATATCTTCATAAATATATATTGGCCTAGTATTTAATTCTTTAAATTCTATATTATCATCTCTTACATAAAAAAATCCTTTCTTTATATTTTCTTCATCTTTTGATATTTCAGTCCTTTCAGTAGAACCCGGTAAAGCAAATATTATATTGTCATGTTTTTCCAAATGTTTCTTATGAAAATGACCGAATGCATAATAATTAGCTTTAGGAAAATCTTCCATAGATAAAATCCTTGGTTCTTTGCTATAACCCTCCAAAATATTTCCTGGAAATATATTTACTGCACCGTGAAACATAAATATGGTATAACCATTATTTTCAAATTTTAAATTAGATAGATTCTTTTTGTAATATGTTCTTAATTGTTCATATGATAAATTTGATGGTTCAGATATTCCATAAATATATACATCCTTATATATAAATGGCTCTTCTATCTTTGCCTCATATACTAGATCCAATCTTTTTAATATTTCTAAAATGTTTTGTCTTAGTCCCTTTGTATCATGATTTCCCTTAATAAATATTAATGGTATTTTATTATCTTTTAATTTAAATAATATATCTAATATTTCCAATATATATTTTGAATCTATTCTAAAATAATCATCAAAAAAATCTCCAGAATGAATTATAAAATCAACCTTCTCTCTAATTGAAAAATCTATAACTTGTTTAAATGAATTTAAAAAATCATATTTTCTAATCTCACTATATTCTACCGGAATTTGACATCCTAGATGAGTATCAGAAACATGAACAAATTTCATTAAATATTATTGTATAAAAATTTTTTATTTATATTTTCTAGATATTCTTTCAAATAATTTAAAACTATTTCTTTATCCTTTTTATAATAATCAAAACTTATTTTTAATAAAAAAGAATCTTCGGTATAATGTAATTTAATAATTTTATTTATTGTTAATTCATCTTTATCAATTCTTAGATAAATATTATAATTCTCATCAAAGTTACAATTATTTTTTATATCTTCAAACTTTAATCCTAAAGAAATTAAATTTCTAAAAAATATATATGTGCTATTTTTATTATTAATTTTTATTTCATATACTTCAATTATATTACTTATTAATCCTCTATCTTTATAATTATTTATTTTTATTTTCTTTCTATCTATATCTTTTAATAACAAATCAATTACATTTAATATTTTATTTCTATCATCCCATTCATGTATATTTACCCTTAATAGTACAAAAGAAATTTTCATGTATATAAGTATGTAGAAAAGTTTATATTTATAAAAAAATTTATATTTAAAATGGTAAAAAGGACCCAAGGTTTACCTTTAAATACTATAATATTAGCAATTATTGCAATAGTTGTATTGGTATTTCTTATATTAATATTTACTGGTGGAATTGGAAAATTTGCTACACAAACTAATCAGGTAAGTGGAGCTAATCAAACAGTTGGTGCACAATGTTCAGAATATGCATCATCAATAGAAACCCAAATGGGGACTTCTACAGATCCAAATGTTCAACTACAAATGTTAGCAGATTCTCAATATGTAACCTCGGGTTGCAGCAATACCTATCAATTTTCATTTACTCTATATAATGGTTCTGAAATTGTATGTGGAATTTCAGGCCATAATTTACAGCTTTCTAACGGTAACTCAATATCGGGTTGTGAACTTCAATAAAGATTTATTTTTTATTAATAAATATTATTTATGATAGATAAGAATTATGTTTCATCTATTTTGGGTATATCAAAAACAAAATTACAAGAATTAATAAATGAAAAAATAAAACAATATAAAGATTTAATCGATGAAGAAACTGCTATTTTATTGATATTAAAAGAAAAAGGACTAACATTAGAAGATTTATATAATATAAAAGTAAAAAACCTATATCCTGGATTAAAAGTAAAGGAAATAAAATTGAAGATAAACAAAATAATAATAAAAAAAGAAAATTTGATAATTCTTGAAGCTGGAGATGAAACTGGATTAATTAAACTAATAATTAAAGATTATAAATGGAAAAGAAAAGAGAGCTTATTAAAAGAAAATAATATCATAAAAGTAAAAAATGGTGTTGTGCTAAATGACTTTGTTCTATCTATATTCATAAATAATATAGACTTAATAGAAAAAATGGATAAAAACATAGATATAAATCAAAATTATATATCTTATAGATATATAAGATTATTAAAAGAAAAAGAGGATAGCTATATAGTATTAGCAGATAATTTCAATATATTATATTTAGAAAAAAATATTCAATTAGAATATAATAAAACATATACAATAAAATTTTATAATAAAAGACCCATAGAGATTATTGAACTAAAATCCTACTAAACTCATTAATTTATCAGGATTATTGTAGTACATATTCATAATTTCTGCAATCTTTCTATAATTTCTTATATTATTTTCTAGCATATATTCTAATACCCTTATTTTAAATTTGAAATTAGTTTCTATATCGGTTTTATTCCAATTTCTAATTTCAGCAATTTTATTTAATACATAACTTTCACTTGGTATATAAGAATCATCCCTTGGATCCCATCTAAATGAAATTATTCTATCAACATCTTTCTTTTCTTTATTAAACCCAAGTATTTCATATATTTTATCTACTCTTCTTACATATTTTCCCTGATATCTCAATCTTTTAAGAAATACAACTCCATCCAATACTTCCAATAAAGATGGGGGTAGACTAATTGGAGGGGATAATAATCTATCCATCAACGCTTCAAAACTTTCTGCGTGTATAGTACCCAAACCAGCATGACCTGTTGCCATTGCTTGGAATAATATATAAGCTTCTTCACCTCTTACTTCACCTACAATTATATAATCTGGTCTTTGTCTCAAAGCAGCTTTTAATAGATCAAACATAGTAACTTCACCATATCTATTTGGACCATATCCTGGTCTTGCAACTTCTGATAACCAGTTTGGATGGGGTAACTTTAATTCTGCAGTATCTTCTATAGAAATTATCTTTTTCTCAGGTTTGATAAATAAAGATACTGCATTTAGGAATGAAGTTTTACCTGTAGCGGTTCCTCCAGATATCAATAATGATCTACCTTCTTCTATCAATGTCCATAAATATGCTAACATATTAAAGTCCACAGTTCCATACAATAATAGATCAACTGGTGTGAATGGATCTTCTGTAAATTTTCTAATGCTAAAAGAAGAACCCCTCTTAGAAATATCTTTTCCAAAGGTTATCTGAATTCTTGATCCGTCGGGTAAAGCTGCATCTAATAGGGGATTTGCAATAGATATAACCCTTCCAGTCCTTACAGATAATTTTATTACGAAATTATCTAATTCCTCATCAGAATTAAATTGCAAATTTGTTTTTATTTCACCTATTAAAGGATTTCTATGAAATATAAATATTGGATAATTTATACCTGTACAGGATATATCTTCGATTAATGGATCTCTCATTAATGGATCTATTATTCCATAACCAATTGTATCCCTTATTACGTAATATAAAATATATGGTAATTTATTTGCATCTATTGGATATCTTTTTTCTTTTATTATATTCAAAGATTGATTTATTATATAATTTCTCATATATTCCTCATTTTTTTCTGTTCCCAGAGGAAGTTCTGATGTTCTAGCTAAATCTTCAATTATTTCATTTATAATTTTTCTATCATTTTCACTTATACTTGGTTCTACTATATGATATACAAGTTCTCCATATTCATTATCCCATGATATATCAGCATATGCAAATATATATTCTCTACCAAGAATATTCATCTTTGTTAGTGGGTACCTAAATTGATTTATATTTTCATTTTTTCCATATAATTCTATAAAAAATCTAAGTTTATCTCTTTCAGTAATTTTTTTATTTTCTGAAGGTATATTAATTAAACTTATATTATAAACTTTTTTATTTCTTTTTTTCCTTTTTCTTTTTTCATATTTATTATTAGTTAATGGTATATAAATTGGTTGATATCCTTCTTGTGTACTTTTTATAATATTTATTTTCTCATTTCTTTCATTTAACTTTCTTTTTATTTCAATTTTTTTTCTTACTACATCTATAACATCATCAATAAAATCATAAACGTTATTCATATATTTAATGAAAACTTGGGAAAATATAAATTTAACTTATATGTAAAATAGAATTTGAAGAATAATTATTATATTGTAAAAAGAAAGAGCTCGAACCTTCACCATAAATTGGATGAAAATAAGAATTATTATTCAAGTTTATAGATAAAAAATTTCCATTATAAGATATATATACGAAATTGTTAATTGCACTTATTGAAAATCTATAATTCTGTGAAGGTTGACAAAAGAGATTTGCATTATATAAGTAAGAATAATATATACAAAACTCAACATTTGATTCTATATAATTTAAAACTATTTTATTATAATTTGATGGATTTGTTATATTATTGAAATATAAAATCATTGATTGAGAAACAAAAAATAATATTAAAGTTATTAATATAATTTCTATTGCATTTACTGGCATTATACAATGGAAGCTTGTACATAATAGTACACTAATTGATTACAAACAGTAGAATTTGGATTATTAACTATATTTAATCCCTGATATTGTAAGTTTATATTAACAGAATTTCCATTTGTAGTAGTTGATGTTTGACCAGTTGGTTCTATTATTATCCATTCACATTGTCCATTTTGGGGATTATACATTGGTCTACACGATATCTGATATTGTATGATTCCGCTTAATTGGGCTGCTGAAAGTAAACATTCTGGATAATATGATACACCAGATACTCCTGTATTATATTGAGGAACAAATAATACATTATTATTCTGAACTTTTATATTAAAATCAAAATATTGAGTTATAACATTGCTACTCGCTAAAGGCAATATTAGAGTGTTATTATTTACATCTTGTATTATTATATTAGAAGAATTTACTTCTGCTATAAGATTTGAAATTCCACATAATTGGATAGAATTATAACCAGATGATGGTATTGAAATCGTATTATTTACATTACATGGAATATATATATTATAATTTATTGGAACTACAGAAATAGATGGATTATAATAAATTAAAGGTACTTGAAATGAATATTGAATTAAATTATCATATATACTTATAGATCCTTTTGGTAAATTCAATGTAACAGTCTGAGTTCCTCTACTTTGAACAACAGATGATATGGCTTCTGCTAAGGGGGTTAGTTGATTCTGGACATTATCTACTGTAGACCTAATCTGAGATTTTTGTATTAATGGTATACCCCATTCGTATACCCCTATTGATAAACCAACCACAATAACTCCCAATAATAAATAACTAATAAGCTGAGATTGTAATTTCATTTTATAAAGATATTAAAAAAATTTATTAATCTTTATATCCTCTTATTATAATTTTGTATTGATGAACTTGTATAACTTGGACTTTGATTACCCCTTATATTCTCCATTTGTTTCTTAAGATTATCCAATAATTCTGCTACTTTTAGATTGGCTTTTTCCAAGTTTTCTATTCTCTTTAATAATTCAATATTATCTCCATTTGCTTCTTTTTCTTTTGGTCTTAATAAAGCAGCTTCTTTAAATATATCAAATAAATTCTTTATTTCTTTATATAAATTATTTGTAACAACTACTAATTCAGATATTTTTGCCTGTAAATCTATGTTACTCTTTATTAATGAATTTACAATTTCCTTATAAAATGAAGTATCTATGTTTGATTGAGCATAATACATTTGAGCTTGGGTTTCTTTTTTAACTACTGGATTTGTTTCAGATGGTGTTGAAACCTGTCTTTTTATTTCTTCAATATTATTTTTTAATTCATTTTTTAATGTAGCCAAATCGTTCTTTAAACCTTCTATCTCATCAACCAATTTTTCAACAGGATCTGTTGGCATAAGTTCATATTCTTCGGATGGCATAAAAGAATAAAAAATTTTGATATTTATAAATCTTTTAAAAAACTATTCTTCAATTTCTCCCTCTTCTCCTGGTTTACCAGATGATCCACCTTCCATTGATTTTCCTACTGCAGCAATAACATCATCTATCTTCAATATCATTATAGCAGCTTCTACTGCAGATTTTATAGCTTGTATAGTTATATTTGCTGGTTCTATTACATTCTTTTCCCACATATCCTTAACTTTACCTTCAGTTGCATCTATTCCAACCCATTTTTTACCTTGTTCATGCAATGCTCTTAATTGTGTCATTGCTTCTATAGTATCCATACCAGCATTTTCTGCCAATGCTGATGGTATTGCCTCCAATGCATCCGCAAATGCTAGCATTGCCATCTGTATTTTTGATGATTCTTTCTTAGCCTCTTTTCTTATTCCTTCTCCTAATTCCATTTCTAATGCACCACCTCCAGCAATTACTTTTCCGTATTTAATTACTATTGCAACATCTTTAATTGCATCATTTATGGATCTTTCAATCTCATCTGCGACATGCTCAGATCCTGCTCTTATTAATATCGTAACAGCTTTTGGATTCTTACATCCTGTTATAAATATCATATTTTCATCTGCAACTTTTCTCTCTTCAACTAATTCTGCATATCCCAAATCATTTTCCGATAACTCATCAATAGAGTTTAAAATTTTTCCACCAGTTGCTTTTGCTATTTTTTCCATATCTGATTTCTTAACTCTTCTTACTGCTAATATTCCATATTTTGACAAATAATAGGCTGCCAAATCATCAACTCCTTTTTGTACAAATACAACATTTGCACCTACTTCCCTTATTTTTTCTACCATTTTCTTTAACATTTCCCTTTCTTTACTCAAAAATTGTTCTAATTGATCTGGAGAAGATATGTTTATCCTAGCATCTGTTTCTGTTTCTTTAATTTCAATAGCATCACCTATTAATGCTATCTTTGCATTTGAAACAACTTTTGGCATTTCTCCATGTATTTTTTCTTTATCTATTACTATTCCATCAATTAATGCTGTTTCTTCTACACCACCACCGATTTTCTTTTCAATCTTTAATGAATCTAGATCTACAATTATTTTCTTTTCCCCAGTTGATAATTCTACAACATCTGTTACTTTCCTAACAGCATCAACAATTATTGTTGCTAACTTATCTGAATATATTGATGCTAATTTTGATGATAATGCAGATTTTGCAACCTTAATTAAGGTTTCCTCATCGTCCATTGATATTTTTTGAGCTAATTTATTTACTAATTCTTCAGCAATAATTGCTGCCTTATTATAACCTTCTATAATGACTGTTGGATGTATATTCTTATCTAATAATTCATCTGCTCTCTTTAATAATTCACCCGCTAAAACTGTGGATCTTTTAGTACCATCACCGACTTCTTTATCTTGTGTTTTTGCTATTTCTATTATTAACTTAGCAGCTGGATGCTCAACATGCATTTGATCTAATATTGTTGCTCCATCATTTGTAACAGTTACATCTCCCAATTCATCTACTAACATTTTATCCATTCCTCTTGGACCTAAAGATGTTTTTAATATTTCTGATACCAATACAGCCGCCATGATATTCGATCTCATTGCTTCTCTACCTATTGTTCTCGCATATTTTTCTGGGGATAATACAATTGGATATAATCCTTTCTTATCTTCTGCCATATATATATTATATGTATAAGACTTATAAATTTTAGACGAAAAAAATTTTTATTAACTTGATTTTTCCTTATTTTCTATTAATCTTCTTATTTCCGTTATTATATTGTTAATATCGCTTTCTTTATTGTTATAAAAGACATAATATTCCTTTTTCATTTCCTCTAATTCATCTTCTATAACTTCAAGATTCATTGCCCATATATTTGTAAAAATTTTATTATATGAATAATTTCTTTCTTTTGACAATCTTTCATATAATATGTTTGGATCTGTTTTTATAACAATATATAAATCGCCTTTATGATATAGATGGGCAAAATTTCCTTCTATAATAATGTATTTATTATTTAAATTTTTTATATAATTATCAATTTCTTGAAACAATTTATTTTCATCTACTATATATGTTTGTTCGGCTTCGTCATATTCTTCATATAAATTATTTTTAATTGCAAAATCATATATATCAATTAAAACAGCATTTATTTGCTCAGCCAATCTCTTTGCTATGGTACTTTTTCCAACACCAGGTACTCCCGTAATACAAATAATCATTTCTTTCTTATTACAAATTCTGTTTTTGGATCTTTATATAAGGTAGATTTGTTTATCGCTATCATGGGTATTCCAAACAAAGTACTCAATAATCCTTCAAAATATCCTTCCATAAAATACTCTTTTATCTCTACATTTCTTTCCTTCAGTATATCTTCTATATCCTTTAATACTAAAGATTCAATTGACGAACTTAATGTAATTACAAAATCTAATGTTTTGATATCAATAAATATATCTTCCATTTTTCCAAAACCAAATTTCTCAATCAATTTAATTATTTCTTTTAGATAATCTTCATTTAAAACTCTTTCCATTCCAGAATACATTTTATATGTAGTAGAAATTATAATACCAAATCTTTTTCCACAATCTCTAATGAAATTTAAATTGTTTGTTTCCAGAGCTTGTAAATATAAAACTTGAAATATTTCAAAAGGAATTATTAAAAATTTTATATCGGAAACACCGTAAAATTCATTTTTATCTTTTCTAATTAACCTTATCATTGGTGTACTTCCATGAATCATCTCTAAAAAGTTTACATCTTCATTTATATACCATATTTTTGCTTTTCCAACAACTCTATAATTTAAATACCCCCTCTCCTTTAATATTTCCAAGTGTTTAGATAATGTAATTCTATTAATATTTAAGATCTTTGATAGTTCGGAGATTGTTAATCCATAAGCATTCTGTTTAAGAACTTCCAATAATCTCTCATCTACATCATTAGTATTCATTAATATTTTTAGAATTAGAAAATTTATATATATTTATCAAAAAATTAATATATGAAAAGAGAAAAGATTATCAATTTATTGATTTTGGTCATAGCTTTTATAATTTTAGTATTACTGATAACTATCAAATCTGGAATAATAAATTATACAAATAATATTAACAATAATCAGGTGTATATATACACAAACCCAAATAATATAACGATTGCTGGACCTTATAATATTACACAATTAGAATTTATACCAATATATTCAAATACAAGTTTATATAATTCATTAAATAACTATAAATATCAGTTATTTATTTTTGATCCAACATTAAATGGATATTATAATACAGAAATCCTTTATATATTGCTATATTTGCTAAAATATAACAGAAATGCTATATATGCATGTTCTTTTTACTATAATAGTCCTGGATGCAAATATTTTCTAGAGAATAATAGTATAAATGACAATTATGTTTTTTTATATACTATATATAATAATTATGAAAATTTAACATATATTTTACCAAGAAACGAAACATTATTAATATATTTAGTACCAACAAATAATTCTTATGGAATAATATTTAATAATCAGAACAATACAGTAATTATATATAATAATAATAGTATAATTGCTGAAGAAATGTATGAAAAGTTTATATTATATTACTATGGAATTATCAATAGTTAGAGGAATATTAAATTATCAGTTTGGAGATAATATAGGAGATAAAATAATCGAAAAGTATAAAGAAAAAATAAAAATCGAAAAAAGTAAAAAAACAGAAAGAATAAGGAGAATATATATAGATAATAAGTTGTTCGGTACTATAGAACCAACAACTGGATTTATTATATTAACATTTTATGGAGGATTAATAGTAAAAGAATTATTAAAATTTCCAAAATATAGGATTGCTGTAAAGGATGAAGCAACAAAATTTATAAAAGAAGGAAGATCTGTATTTAATAAATTTGTTGAGAATTTAGATGAAAATATATTGCCGAAAGATATTGTATTAATAGTAGATAAAAATGATAATCTATTGGCAATAGGAGAGAGTTTGCTGTCTGGAAAAGAAATTAAGGATTTTAAAATTGGAGTTGCTGCAAAAATAAAGAATGTTTGAATATATAATAAAAAAATATTATAATAAATTAATAGATTACGGAAAAAAAGATAATAAATTAAGAAAGGAAATAATTTTATCTATATTTTTTGCAAATATGTTAATATATTCAATACCATTATTTTTATTTAGCTATTATTATATTGTTTTACCATATAATTTTTTGATAAGTTATTCTGAATTTATATCAAAGATACTATACTATTCCCATTTAAGTTTCACATTGGAAAATAATGTTGTATATATAAAAAATATAAGTTTCATGATTAATCAGGAATGTACTGGTTTTAAATCCGTATTTGGTATATTTGCTCTAATATTTTCTACGCCAATATTAAATATAAAGAAAAAAATATTTTATTTTATTATTTTTTCTCCAATATTATTTATCTTAAATATATTTAGACTATGGTCTGTCTTTTATTTCTATTATATATTTAATATTAATCCATATTTTTTACACAATTTTTTATGGGAAATATTTACTACATTATTTTTAATTATTTTTTGGTTAATATTCTTAATAAAAAATAAAAAAGAATTATTCGTTTAAACTTTCTAAAATTTCTTTAATATTCTCATATAAATTCTGACTTATTTTTTCAATATAAATTATATTATTGTTTTTTATATAAAATCTTACATAATCGCCAGAATTTAAATTATTTATATCTATAGATTTGTCAAGTGGATGATCTTTTCCATTTATTTCTATTATTACTTTATCCTTCATTATATTTTTTATTTTCCCATATATTATTCCTTCTTTTATATAATCAAATGATTCATACATATAAAATATTTTCATTTAAATAATATAAGCTTCTATTAATGCTGCTATAAATATAAATAATATAGCTAAAACAAATAGTGCTAAAGAATCTGATAGTATGGTTTCTAAGGTTTTTTTATCAAGGTTTTTTATAAATGCTATTGATAAGATATTACCTGCCAAAGCTGCTAGGAAATATCCTAAAAATTCCAATATTCCGTGTGGTAAAATTTCCAAAAGACTAATAGTTGGAGTTAAAATAAATTTATATATAATATTATTCGACATATATTCTGATGCCTTTAAACCTAGGAATACTCCAACAATTGAGGCATTCCATAATAATAAATATATAGACCCAGCACCAAATATTATTGAAAATGCAAAAAATAACAATAATACTGTCATATTATTATATAATATATAAGTAAAGAAACTATTTGTATCTATTGCATGCCCATAACTTAGAGCAATAACATTTTTCCTTATATCTTCTATTGCTTGTATTTGTGGATAAAAAAGATTGTAATTTATTATATAACCTATATAGAACCCAATTATTGATGCAAAAAATATTATAAATGATATTATAAAATATTCTTTATACCTTAAAAACATATTTTGCTTTGATTTTATCTTTTCAGATATTTTTTCATCTTTTTCTATTAATTTATTATATATTTGAACAAGAGGAACTAAAGATATTGCAATTATTAATATTCCACCATATGATCCAGATTTAATTGACAATAATGTAGAAAATACTATTATTAATATACTTAGAAAGAATAGTATAAAATAATTATACCTTATCTTTTCTATCAAGATATCATACATAATAAAAATTCTAACTCTATTTTATTTAAATTTGACGGTATTATAATACATAATGGGGGGTCTAAATTTATATTTAATAATTCCCTTATTTCTTTATAATATATTTTCTCCTTTTTTCTATTTAGGTTAGAGCATACAATTAACTTAAAATTATCATTAAAAATTTTTTCTTTTTTATTATCTGCTTCTAATAATTTTTTTATTGCTTCTTTATGATCCAAATACTTATTATTTATCGGGTCTAGATCTAATAAGACCAATGTATGTAGATTATTTTTATAATTTCTTATAATATAATCATAAAATTCTGTAGATTCATGAAATGATATTGAAACCGTTCTTCCAAATTTATATAAAAATAAGCCTGTTTTTCCAATTTCATCAAATATCGATGGAGGATTTATTATTTTAAATTCTATATTATTTTTCTTGCAAAGTTCAATAAAGTACATATGGGTAGTAGCAAATAATGGGTTTCCAGATGTTATCAAAATTATTTTCTTATCTTTATTATTTAATATTATCTTTTCTAAATCTAATTCTACAAAATTCCTATCAACAATCTTTATATCTTTTTTTATATTTAATAAAAATTCTTTTGTTTCTTCATCAATAAAGTTTGTATAATACTCTAAAAATACCAAATCTGCATTTTTTATTTCTTCTATTAATCCGTATGGTATTTCATCCTTATTTTGTCCCAATCCAGATAATATAAACATTTTATAAATTAAAGAAATCTCTAATTTGTTTTTCCTTAGATTGATTTCCAAATGTCTGATCTATTTTCATTTTTAATGCTTTTAAACTAGAACTTGTATATTCATCTAATTTTAATTTTTCAGCCAACCATAAGCTTGGTTCTAAATATTTTATAACACTACCATAATGAACTGTCATTACAATTCTTCCACCGCATCTATCACATTTTCCAGATAAAGTGGGTCTTCTAAATCTCTTATTACATTTTATACACCTAAATTCCTGTTCGGAAAACTTTCTCAAATTACCTTTAATATCTCTTGCAAAATGTAGATTTATTACTAAACTTGCAACAGTACTTGGATCTACAGATCTTAATAATCTTGCCAATTTTAATTCGAAATTCAGTTTTTCCAACATTTCTCCCAGAGATTTATATGCAGAAATTTTATTTCCATTTTCACTAATGGAATTTATATCATGCATGAATCCCCAATTTACATATTCTGCTGGCGTATCGATTCTTTCTTTAAATATCTGTATTTTTACAGATTCTGGAGGTTTATATTGCGATGCTGCTTCATATAATTCTAGTGGATAATTCCAAACAGTATCGAACTTTTGTACTTCATCATCTATCTCCATTCCCTTAACCTTTATTGTAATTGTTAATGGAGCATCCATAGTTCCTCCCCTTTTATCAGGTAAATATTCTCTAGAAAAATTCAATAGAGCATCTAATAAGAATAATATTGTCCCTTCATCTCCATCACAATTCCTCCTAATTGCAGCATGCATCATTGGATGCATAAGTAATGCCTGAGTTTTTGAAAATCCAATTATTCTCCCAATAGTACCTGCAGATGTATGTGGAGCTAAAACAATTAATAGATGACCCAACAAATCTTCTGGTCTCTTTACATTATAATATCTATCCATTTTATACAATCTTTCCAATTCTTCATCAATAAATTTAGCAGTATCTATTAAAGAAATTAAAAAACCATCTTTCTTTAATTTACCACCTTTCTTTAATGGACTAATTGTTGGTAATATAATATCTTGGGGTTTTAATTCCAATATTTGATCTTCATTTTCCAGTGGATTTCCATAAATATCATGAGTATATCCCAATTCCCTCAATTTTTCTATTGGAGCATATACCAAATCTTTTGGTTTAAAATATGTAATTGGTACTTCTATAGCATCAAATCTTACTGTTCCATCTCTAAATACAAATATACTATATTTTGCCCTTAATATTCCTTTTTCCAATCTCTCTGGTTGTTTGTTTCTAGAACTCAAACCCTCTGGTCCTTTTACTATTTTTGGCAATTGAGATGAATCTAATCCTAGATTTTTTAAAGCTGCTTCTAAATATTTTGAAATCTGTATTGCATATTTTTTATGTTCCTTTTCATCTTCTGTCTTTAATAATTTTGTTTCTGAATTACAAAATATACATTTTTTATATGGAACATATATTTTACAATTTGGACAATAATATGCTTTTAAATCTGAAACGATCCTCTGATATTTCATTGATTCTAAAAGGTTTCTGGTCCTTCCCCCTTCTTCTCCCACAGGAAATAGGACCATTACTGAACCTTTTAATTCTCTAATCTTTGCTTTTTCAGGTCTTCCCATTCTGACTCCAATATATGTTCCAACTTTATCTCTAATAATAACTTTTGATATTTTATTTATTAATTCGTATCCGTTTTTTTCATTATTTAGTTCCGGAACTTTTTCAAAATATCCTAATTGTATATATAATGCTGCTGAATTTGGATATTCAATTATAATCATATTATTTTCTAATTTATGCTCAATTAATATTTCTTCTAATATATTCTTTATTCTCTCATCATATTCCAATTCAATTTTATCAGCAATTCTATAATTTTCACTATTTATTTTAATTTCCTTATATGAAAATTTTGCTTTCTCTTTTAAATAATTTAATAGATATATAAAATCTTGTGAACTTATATCCTTCCAAAAATATATATATTCTGGATGCAATGGAATATTTAATAATATGGACATCTTTAATGAATTATTGAAATCTGGTTTATTTTTTAGAGGATCTCTAATATAATTTTCTAGAGTATTTTTATCAATATCTAAGTATTCTGATAATTTTTCTAAATTTTTTATTTCAAATAACTTTCTTGGTTTAAACATATCAAAAACAACTTCAAATCCATTTACTTTTTCTTTTGCATTTTTTTCAAATTCCAATATCCACCATTCTTCACAATATCCCAAAGGAACTAAAGGATGTCCATTATCTAAAAAATCTCCATATGTAAATAAAATATCTCCTAGAGATAATATTTTTTCTACCAAATTCTTCTCAATTAATTCCTTTGCAATTCTTTCATCTTTTACCTTTATTACCGAACCATCCTTTAACTTTACCACGGGAGGTTCAATTGTATCTGAAAATGTAACTGCAGAGGCTTTTCCTGGTCTCTCTACAACAAATTGAGTTCCCCATGCTAAGAAATTATATGTTAAAACTGCAGTAACTGGATGTATAGAAGAAGCTTCATGCCCATTTGTCCTTGATTTTCCCATTCTTAATCTAAATCCACCCTTTGCAGATGGTAAAGAAAATATTGGTCTTCCAGCAGTTAATTGTTCTAAATATTTTGCATTTGGCCTTATTATTTCAGAAGAACTAGAAGAACCTCCATGTAATTTTTCTTGCAATTTTTTTAATTCGTCTAACCAAGCCCATTCCTCTAAATTAAAATCTTTTGCAATTTTTGATAATTCTTTCCATATTTTTTTAGCTTTTAGACATATACCCTCCGCAAGTACAAGAACTGCTCCTCCTCTTATATAATTTGTCTCAACTCTTGGTAGATCCTTATATGCAGAAACTTCTATTTTTTCTGTAGTATCTCCATTTATTTCAATTGGTAAATTTTTAATCATAAATTCTATCTCTTGATTCTTTGGAGTATATTGTAAATGAGCTATTCTCTTATAATCATAAATTTCAATTATATATCTTTGGATTTCATCTTCTGTAGGATCATATTTTTCATATCCAAACTTCTTCCTCAGAAGATCTGCAATTACAACTGAAAATGCTTGTGGAGTACCACCAGCAGATCTTACAGGTCCAGCATAGGATACTGAAATATATTCTTTTCCATCCATTCTTTTCTTTGCCATTACTTTTACAACTCCTTCTGTTGGAGCAGCTACAACACCTAAGGTATGATATGCAAAACCTGCTCTTAATCCAAGTTCTATGGCTCTAATTTTATCTCTAGTTTTATTATATATTTGTTCTGATACATATTCTGATATTTTTAATATTGTATAAAATGAAAGTGGTTTATATGTTTTTTCTATTTCTCTAATTTTTTCTGGTAAATTTATTTCTTTTATAATGGGATCAATTGTTGATAATAAGTTAACCACTCTCTCAGCCATATCTTCAGAAATTGGTATTTCAACATCATTCACAGGATCTAAAGATAGAGATCTTGCCTTTTTTGCAATCTCATAAGATTCTAATGTTTTCTTCTTAATTTCTGTAAAATAATTATTTATATCCATAAAAATATATTAAAAACAATATTTTTAATTGTTTAAATTCTTATATTTGAAATGGGAAGTAATTATAAAATTGGATATTATTATGAACAAAAAGTAAAAAAGATGCTAGAAAAAGAAGGTTATGATGCTTGGAGATCCCCCGGATCTCATTCTGCTATAGATATAATTGCAATAAATAAAGAAGGAAAAATAAGGTTAATTCAAGTGAAAAGGAATAAAAGAGAAATAGATATAAACAATATTAATTATATTGATTTGAATGAATTATATCATTTAGCAGAAAAGTATAAAAGTTCTAATAATATTGATATTGAATTATGGATTTTCTCAGGTAATGAATTAAAGAAATATAATAAACAAGATATATTAAAATTGAAAGATATTATTTCCTTATAATGATAAAATATTCATAAGGAATATCAAATTCTTTAATAATTTTATATTTTAATTTATATGTTACAAATCTTTTAATTTTATATCTCCATGCCAAACCAAGATTTCTCTTTCTTCCAAGACTCTTCTGAGGAAAAGACATTATTAAATAATCAAAATCTAATTTGGATAACAAATTTCTTGGAGAATAAAAATCATATTTTTCCAATATTGGAAATATCTTCCAAAAGAATATATATTTATAATGTCTAAATATTCTATCATCTGGATCTAATAAATCAATTAACCATCCTTCATTTTCAATATTCAATTCCTTTAGTATTTGATAATTTATATCTAATATTTTTTCAGATATATCTACATAATAATATTTTTTAGGTTTTTGATCTGAAAAATAAATTGATATTGGATTTAATCCCGATGCTAAATCTAATATTTCTCCTGGTTTTTCAATAAAAATGTTTTTATATATTTCTTTATAAAAATTTATTCTTTCAGCAGTAGACCTTGTTAACATTAATAATTCTATTATTTTTTGTTCTAATGTCATTTCATTATTAAATAATATTTTATCTATCTCATTATCTTCTTTTGGAGTATATAAACCGTATAATTCATGCAAAATTCTCCTTATTTCTTTAAATAATAAATAAAATTCTTCATCGTTTTTTAATTGTTTTATATTTTTTATTGAAGATAACTTTTTATATAAATATTGTTTTTTTCTTAGTTCTCTTTTTAATATATTCTCAACCACTTTATCAGATATATTCCTTAATTCTTTCTTATTTTTTATCTCATTTATTATTTCAAATAATTCCATATTAATTCAAATTCTTTTCTTTTACATATTTTACAATTATTACCCTTAACTTTTATTTCTTCTAAATAGGATTTATCCTTTATATTGAAATGATATAATATTCCGTCCTTATTTCCAAACACATAATTTATAAATAATTTTAGCATTAAAGAAACTGATAATATTACTGATGAAAAATCTACACCAGTAATATCGCATGTTAACACATCTTCTCTACCTTTATATATATCATATAAACAAAATTGTTCTGGATTTATTAAACCAACAAATCCCTGATCCATAACAACTGAAGCAAATATATATGGCTTATTATAATATACCGATAATTCATTTATTAAATATTTTGATTTAATATTATCTGTACAATCAAATATTATATCTCTATTAAATATTTTATTATTTATTTCTTTATATTTCTCTATATTTATATCATTATCTATCTCTTTTAATCTATTTTCAATAGAATCTACTTTTAATTTACCAATATCCTCAATTATAAAATTTTGTCTATTTAGATTTTTTTCTTCTACAACATCAAAATCTACAATTGTCAAATCTTTTACACCAATTCTAACTAAAAATTCTGATAGCCAAGAACCTAAACCACCCAATCCAATAACTGCAACAGATGTTTCCCATATTTTTTTATTTTTTTCAAATCCAAAAAATTTTATTTGAGAAATATACCTTGAGATACTATCCATAATACCTGTTATCCTTTGCTATCATCCCCTTTCTAAATGTTTCTGCAAATACTTTATAATAATTTTCCATTTCTTTTGTTATGGATGGCTTTACTCTTTCCAATGCAGATTTAAAGTCATCCACTGTAATTTTCATATTTTCCTTTTCCAGTTCTTTTAATGCTTCTTCTTCTTTTAATCCTTGTTTTCTCTTTAATTCATATAATAATCTTATTCTATTTACTGCAGCTTCCTTTACAAGTAATTCTAAATCAGCACCACTATACCCTTCTGTAATTCTTGCAATTTCTTCTAAATTAACATCCGGAGCTAGTGGCATATTCTTTGTCTTTATTTTCAATATTTCCAATCTTACCTTATAATCTGGAGATGGTATATATATTATTCTATCAAATCTTCCAGGTCTTAATAATGCTGGATCAATTATATCTGGTCTATTTGTTGCTGCAATTACAATCACATCACCTCTGGTAGTTATACCATCCATTTCTGCTAGCAATTGATTTACAATACTATCATAAACATTTGCACCTACACTGGAACCCCTCCTAGGTGCTATTGCATCAATTTCATCAAAGAATATTACTGCAGGAGCTACTTGTTTTGCTTTTCTAAATATCTCTCTAATCATTTTTTCACTTTCTCCAAACCATTTACTAAATATTTCTGGACCTTTTATTGCAATAAAGTTTGCTCCTATTTCTGTTGCAACTGCCTTTGCTAATAATGTTTTACCTGTACCTGGAGGACCATATAATAATATACCTTTTGGAGGTTCTATACCAAGTTTTTCATATATTTTCTTATTTTTTATTGGCCATTCAACAGCTTCTTTTAATTCTAATTTTACCTCATCTAATCCACCAACATCTTCCCAATTTACTTTTGGTACTTCTACTAATACTTCCCTCATTGCAGATGGAGGTACAACCTTTAATGCGTTCATAAAATCTTCCTCGGTAACAACCATTTGATCTAAAATTTCTTGTGGTATATTATCTTCATATTTTTCTATTTCTGGTAATATTCTCCTAATAACATTCATTGCGGCCTCCTTTACTAGAGCAGCAAGATCTGCACCCACATAACCATATGTAATTGAAGCTAGCTTTTTAATTAATTTATCTTTTTCTTCTTCTGATAATAATACATATTTATCTCCCTCCTTTTTACCCAATGGAACATTTCTAGTATGAACCTTTAATATTTGATGTCTACCTTGTTCATTTGGTACTGGAACTTCTATTTCTCTATCAAATCTTCCAGGTCTTCTTAATGCGGGATCTACAGCTTCTGGTCTATTTGTTGCTGCAATTACAATCACCTTACCCCTTGATTTTAATCCATCCATTAATGTTAATAATTGAGCTACTAATCTTCTCTCAACTTCCCCAATTGATTCATCTCTTTTTGGAACTATTGCATCAATTTCATCTATAAATATTACCGAAGGTGCATTTTTATCTGCCTCTTCAAATATATCTCTCAATCTTTTTTCAGATTCACCAACATATTTTGATACAATCTCAGGACCATTTATTGCAATAAAATATGCTCCACTCTCATTTGCAACTGCCTTTGCTAATAATGTTTTACCTGTACCTGGAGGACCATATAATAATATACCTTTTGGAGGTTCTATACCAAGTTTTTCAAATAGTTCTGGATACTTTAATGGTAGTTCTACAAGTTCTCTCACCTTTTGAACAGCTTCATCCATATCACCTATATCTTCATAAGTAACTTCTGGTATTTCTCCCTTTGTTTCTACAGCATGTGGTAATATCTCTAATTCTGTACTCTCAGTTATAACTACTGCACCTTTTGGAACTACGTTTACAACATTAAATCTAAATTCATTCGAAAATCCAAAAGAAGGAAATAAATCTGAAAATATCGAAAATCCAAATTCTTCATCTAATAAATCAAATTTTCTTCTATATCCTGTCAATATAACAATATTATCCCCTTTTACAACTGGCCTTCCATCTAATAATCTTTTTATATAATTTAATACACTTGTATTAAATTGATATACAACTCCTTTTGCTGCTGGAGCTAATACAACTTTTTGTGCTTCCCTTACAACCGCTTTTCTTACAGTAACATATCCCCCCAATGTAGCATTTGCATTTTTTCTTATAATACCATCCATTCTAATTATTCCAAGACCATAATCCTGCGGAGGTAATAATTGGGCAACTGCAACTGTTTTTTTCTTTCCTTCAATTTCAACAATATCTCCAATTCTTATTCCAAGTTCTTTCATAGCTTCAGCATCAATTCTAATAATCCCTCTGTACAAATCGTTTTGAATGGCTTCTGCAACCTTTAATTTTAATTCTTTTTGATTATTTTGATTATCTTCAGGTACCATAATTTCATAATATCATTTCACCTTTTAAACCTAAATCATGAAAAAATTTAAATTATTCAATATATTTATTTTATTTTATGGCATTGAATATTAGGAAGATATCTGAAACCACAAGATCGAAGGTATATACAGAAGATGGATATTTCCTAGGAGAAGTTGAAGATGCAATAATAAGTGATAATAAAATATATGGATGGAAGATGAGGGTATTAGATCCAGATTTATCTAGAAAAGGAATTAAAGGAGTAATTGCTCCACATCAATTAATTAAAGCAATGGGACAAATTTGGATAATATCAAAGGCAGTATATTCTGTAAGATCTACATCAGAAAAAGAAGAAAAAGATGATAAAGAACCAATAAAAGAAGAAAATGAAAATAAAATAGAGGTTGAAAAAGTTGAATAAATCTATCTATAGGCTGTTGTATAGTGTTTTCTTGCTTTTGAAGTAGGCGATTTTCTTTGTTCTTTTCTTCTTGGATCTGATTTTAGCATATATGGATCATATTGTAAATATAGCAATTTTAATTTATCATCATCAAAATATTTTACCAAACCCTTTGCAATAGCTATCCTGGCCGCCTCGGCTTTTCCCATATATCCACCACCCCTTACTTTAACTTTTATATTTACTTTTGAAACATAATCGTCTCCAGCCAATATTAATGGCTCACTTATTCTTAATCTTGCTAATAATGGTTCATATACATGTAATAGAACAGAATTTATTGTAACTTTACCATTACCTTCCTTTATATATGCTCTTGCAATTGCTGTTTTTCTTTTTGCTGTAACTATTATTGTCATGTTATATAAATTTATGTACTAGATTTTTAAAATTTTCCACCAATTTGCCTTGATATATCCCCTAAATAATGATATTCCCTTACTGTTCTGATCTTTAATCTATTCTGAATTAAAGATTCTTCTATCTTTTCCAATTTTATATCTTTAAATTCTTCTGGTAATCCTAAGAAAACTTTTACTTTTTTAAGAACATCTTTACCCCTATTATTTTTTGGTAACATTCCATAGATTACTTTTCTTAATATCTTATCTGGTCTTTTAGGATAAAATGGACCCTTTATCCAATCCCCCCTTTCATTTACTTTATGATTCCAATATTTAACTAAATTATTCCATCTTCCGACCAAAACAACTTTTTCGGCATTAAATATATATACTTCATATCCTTCTAACAAATATTTAGCAACTCTTGATGCTAATCTACCTAAAACTGAATCTGTTGCATCTATATATTTTCTTCCTACTGCTATCATATTATTATTTTTATATTTGAACCTTTTGGATTTGCCTTTAATAGATCTTCTATTGTCAATGCTTTAATACCAGACTTTTCTAATTTTTCTTTTGCGTTTAATGAATATTTCCATGCAGCAACTGTAATTTTTTTACTTATTATACCATAACCAAGTAATTTTCCAGGAACTATAACAGTATCTCCATCTTTTGTATATTTATCCAATTTAGATAAATTTACTTCAACTCTTTTTCGTGTTGGTCTACCTAAAAGTTCCGCTACATATAACCAGAACTTACTATTATTTTTCTTCCCTTCTTTTTTTAGCAAATTTATCAATTTTCTTAGATAAATATTACTAGGTCCAGTCCTTTTTACCATTTTTTCATAACTTATAAAAAATGTTTAAAAATTATTATTAAAGTCTTTTGATATCAAAGATCCTGTAGCACCCTCTTCATTCAAATATTTAGATCCTCTTCTTTTATCATATGGTACCTCTGAAGAATCTGTTTCAATGAAAACAATCTGAGCAACCTTTGCTTTTGGATATATTTTAATAGGAACTTTATTTACATTAATAATCTCTAATGTTAAATATCCCTTATATCCTGGATCAATATAACCAGCAGAAGTATGTACTATTAAACCGAGCCTTCCAATCGATGATCTACCATGTATCTGTCCAACAATATTATCTGGTAATTCTATATATTCATATACCGATGCTAAAATAAATTCTCCTGGATGAATTATTATTGGAACATTATCTTTTTTTAATATATACAGATCTGAATATTTTCCTATATGCATTATATATTCTTTAGTCTCTATTCTTGTATATACATCCTCATAATAATCTTTTATATCTATAACTTCCCTTTCTAATGTTTTAAATACTCTAAACTTATACCCTAACCTTATATCCAATGATGCTGGACCTATCATATCTTCATCAAATGGTTCAACTTTTATTTTCCCACCTTTTATATATTCCCTAATTTTTTTATCTACTAATATCATTATACTTCTATGTACAAATATATTATAAATTTACTTAAGGAGATGGATTTCCAGTTTTGGTGGCCAGTAGATATAAATTATCATAGTAAAAATGAGGGAGATTGGAGGATAGAAATAATTATAGGAGCGATATTAACTCAAAACACAAAATGGGATATAGTAGAGAAAAATATAGAATATTTAAAATCAAAAAATTTTATCTTTAGACTGAAAAATATAAATAATTTATCTATTGATGATATAAAGGTTCCATTTAGATTAAGAAAACATGAGACACTAAAATCTATATCTAATTATATATTAGAGAATTATGGAAATATTGATAATTTTTCTGCATTTGGAATAACTAAAATAAGGGATGAACTATTAAAAATAAAGGGAATTGGAAAGGAAACTTGTGATGCAATAATATTATATTCACTTGAAAAACCAATATTTGTAGTAGATTATTATACTAAAAAATTTTTTAATAGATTTGAAGAATATGATAAACTAAGAATTGAAATAGAAAAAATTATTAATGATAATTTTAATGAAATATACGATTTATTTTTAGATAAATTAAAAGATATTGAAAATAAAAATCTTCCTTTTTTATCGGTATATGATCTAAGAAAAAATATAAGTTATGAGAAAAAATTGACAATAATATATAAAGAATTACATGCAATGATTGATATAAAGATGAAAAATTTAAAGTAATTATTTATACTAAATTTCTATGGACATATATAATTATAACAAAGGTTTTGAGCTATTGAAAAATAGGATAAACATAAGAGATCTTGAAAAAATTGAATATGATAGAGAAGTTATATTAGCCGGATGGATAGTAAATATAAAAAATATTGGAAATATATCATTTATTATATTAAGAGATCAAACTGGAGATGTTCAAATAACAATAAAAAAAGATATATTTAATAATTTGGAATTTATTGGAGAATTTTCATTGAATACATTCATAGTAATTAGGGGAAAATATATTGAGGGAATAGCAAAAAAATATAAGGAAGTTGTTGCTGAAGAAATATATCTAATTAGTGAACCCGCAGATAGATTACCTATAGATGAAAATTCATATTTTGAAAAAAGAATAAATTATAGATGGATTGATCTTAGAGATCCAAAGAAAAGTTTAATAATTAAACTAACATCATATGCAGTAAAATATATTAGAGAATATTTATATAATAATAATTTTATTGAAATATTTTCTCCAAAAATAATAAGTACTGCATCTGAAGGTGGAGCAGAAGTTTTTGAAATAAATTATTTTAATAGAAAAGCCTATTTGGCACAATCACCACAATTTTATAAACAAATGGCAATATGTTCTGGTTTTGAAAAAGTATTTGAAATTGCACCAGCATTTAGGGCAGAACAATCTTTTACATCAAGACATTTGACAGAATTTACATCTTTTGATGTAGAAATTGGGTATATAAGTTCGCATCATGATATAATAAATGTTTTAGAAGAAATTATAAAATATACAAATAAAAAAATAAAGGAAAATTTTGAAGATGAAATTAAAAAATATTATAATGTAGATATATTTACTCCAGAAAATATTCCAAAAATAAAGATGGAAGATGTATATGAAATTATTGGGAAAAATAATATAAAAGAAAATGGTGATATAACATCTGAAGGAGAAAAAATTTTAGGAGATTACCTTAAAAAAACATATGATAATGAATTTGTATTTATAATTGACTGGCCCTGGACTGCAAGACCATTTTATCATATGAAGGGAGAACCAATGAAAAATGGAATGATAACAACAAAAAGCTTTGATCTATTATATAAAGGTTTGGAAATTTCTACAGGTTCTCAAAGAGAACATAGATATAAGATATTATTGGAACAAATAAAAGAAAAAGGATTAAATCCAGATAATTTTAAATATTATTTAGAATTCTTTAAATATGGAGCTCCGACAATGGGTGGATTTGGATTTGGTATTGCTAGATATATAAAACAATTATTAAATATTGAAAATGTAAAAGAAGCTGTATTAATACCAAGAGATCCAAATAGATTGGAACCATGATTGATTTTTATATTGTATTTGTAGAACCAGAATCTGAAGATAATATAGGTGCATTAGCTAGGGTGATGGCAAATTTTAATTTTAAAAATTTAATATTAGTAAATCCCAAAGTAAATCCTTATGGGGATAAAGTAAAGATTGTTGCCAGAGAAAAAGGATGGGAAATAATAGAGAATATGAAAATATATGATAATTTAGATGAATTAATTGATTTATTCGATATAAATTATGGTACAACTGGGGTTTCTTCAAAAATGGAAAATGAATTATTGAGAAATCCATTAACCCCTAGAGAATTTGCAAATTTTATATATAAATACGATGGAAGAATTGGTATATTTTTTGGAAGAGAAGCTAAAGGTTTTAGTAATAAAGAACTGGATAAATTTGATGGAATAATTACAATCCCTGCAAGTGAAGAATATCCAATAATGAATATAACTCATTCTGCGGCGATAATATTATATGAACTATTTATTTCAAAAAATAATCCAATAAGAAAAGTATTTAAATTAATAAATAGTCAAGAAAGAAGATATTTATATAAAATGTTTAGAGATTTTGTAAATGTATTACCTTCTCAAGATTATAGAAAACCTTTTATATATAGGGGATTAAGAAATCTAGTTGGAAAAGCATTAATTACAAAAAGAGAATATTCCTTACTAATGGGAATATTGAGAATTGCAAAAGAAAATATAGAAAATTGTAGAAAAAATAAAAATCAAACTTTATAAAATTTTGTTATTCAAATATCATAATGCCTGAGGAAACTCAATTAGTACAAACTGAAAATGTTCAACAAAATCAACAGGTTCAGCAAACTCAGGAAAATACTGAAAAGAAAGAAAATATACAAGAATTTCATATAAAAATAAATATAAGGAAATGGATATTAAAAACCCCATTAAAAAGAAGAGCAAAAAAGGCAGCAAAAGTAATAAGAGAGATTATAATGAAGAGATATAAATCAAAAAATGTTTTATTATCTGTAAGATTAAATAATCATATTTGGTCTAGAGGAATTAAAAAACCACCAACAAGATATGAATTAAAAATAATTAAAAAAGAAGATAAAATATTTGTAGATATTGATGGATGAAGGAAAGGCAATAATAAATTATAATCCAGATTTTTTAAAGAAATTATCATCAAAATTACCTATATTCTATAACCCATTAATGAAAATAAATAGAGATTTTACAATAATAATATTAAAATCTTATTATAACATAGTAAAGAAAAAATTGAATATTTTAGATTGTATGACTGCTACTGGTGTTAGATCTATAAGAATATTAAGGGAAATACCTGAAGTTGTAAATAAAATATATATAAATGATATAAAAAAAGAAGCAATAGAAAATATAAAAGAAAATTTAAAGATTAATAATTTAGAAAATGATGAAAGAATAATTATATCAAATAAAGATTGTAGAGAAATATTATTGAAATATAAATTTGATTATGTTGATATAGATCCTTTTGGTTCTCCAATTGGTTTTGTAGAATTACTACCAAAAGCATTAAAAAATAATGGAATTGCTGGAATTACTGCAACAGATATTTCATCATTATCAGGATCAAAATCAAAATCTTGTTTTAGGAAATATAATACAATAGGAATTAAAACAGATTTTTATTTGGAATTTGGATTAAGAAATTTGGCAAAATATATAATAATTGAAGGATTAAAATATGATATTGCATTGATTCCAATTTTTT
>Ga0208662_100176_pt1 | contig 29020 bp, 40 predicted proteins | sample OSPB_host_MetaG_FD_187136 | JGI IMG/M metagenome (GOLD analysis project Ga0208662, IMG submission 187136) | Hot spring microbial mat communities from Yellowstone National Park, Wyoming, USA - OSPB_host_MetaG (SPAdes) (version 2) | ecosystem: Environmental > Aquatic > Thermal springs > Hot... | reverse complement strand
TCACCGTCCACCGTTTCCAACTTATAGACATAATACCGACCTTTTCTTTCGCGTAAAATATAGTCGCCGAATTTATAACGACGTTGCTTTTCCGTCATTTCGCCCACCGTATTATATTTGCCAATTCGCGTTTAAAAGTATTGGCAACTCGTCAAAAATTGCCTTGATTTGCGTCGAGTTGAAAGGAGACGGCAAAGATCCCTCATTTGTGCGAAAAATTCAAATCGTCTTAAGGAATTCTTCGCTTATTAACACCTCACGACCGTTTTTTCGAACTAAGTAGTAGACACCCGGCAAATATTTCATATTATTGTATATGAAATATTGCCCGTCGCCCTTTTTGACGTTGACGCCGTCCGCCTTCAGTTCGCCGTACATCGTTAGCCATACCCAACCGACTATTTCATAATCTTCGTCGTCCTTTATCGTGCGAATTATGGGCGGGTCGACAGTCCTATCGACGTAACATTCCGCTTTTCGAAGGCATTCGCGTTGTTCAGGGTCGTTTGGGTCATAGCGTTTGCCATCATTTCGCACTGACAAATTCGACACCGTCGATAATGTTGAATGTGACTAAGTCCTTCCGCTTTAATTTCTCGATAATATCGTCGCCGAACCAACCCATCAAATCAGTTACGGAAGTCCAGCCATGTTCTTTCAAGTATTTATACGCCTCAATAACGCGATTAGTTTCGTCGTCGCCTCTTTGCATTCCGCCTCTGTCAGTCCGACGCACGGCATCCTCTCTATCATTTCCGGCGTTAGCGTCATTACGAAATTTTGCGTCAGCAATACCGATTAGTTCGCCCTTATCGTCACGGACTTCAATCACGTCCTTATCGAGATTATTGACCAACGCCTTAATCCTCCTACCGAGTGGTGTGAGAGACCAAGTGAAGGTTTTGCCGTCCGCTTTCTCACCCTCAACTACGCCCTTACGTTCTAAGTTCTTCAGTACGTTTATCGCGTATTGTTTCGACACTTTCAACGCGTCGGCAATTTCTTGTGACTTAAGACCGCCCTCATCCGGCAACGCCTCAATAAACTCGACGTCACGTTCTGTAAGACCTAAGCCGTTGTATAATAAGTCCAATTGGAAGTTTTCCGCGACAAATTGCCAGTCCTCTAACGTCGCCTCAGTCCTTCCTCTCATTATCGCAGTAACGATTATCAGGTTACGGGCGATTTCCACAGTACGGTTAAGCGGTTCTCTCGTGTACTCCTTTAGTTTCTTCATAAACTCGACCACCGCGTTCACTACCTCTTCCGGTATCTTAGCGTGCGACGGTCTGGTCGATAACCACGCTTTGAATACCATAGCGTCGACCGGGCTAATTTCGACTTTCGTCCTATTCATAATACTTTTCCATATCTTGTCCTCTGTCGACGAGTCCGTCTTGACGTAAACTTTCAACATTCGATTGAAGATTTGCTCTTTGTCGACGTCAATAGTATCGACGACCGACGTAGTTATTACGGCGGGCTGACCTTCAATACAACGCTGACGACTAACGAGACGCTCATTACCCGACTCGTCAGCCTCTTTTTCAGTAACCGTCGTACATATCTTCTCTTCCGTCATCAATTCGCGTAGGTAGTTCATGTTTTGCCTATCGATTTGCTCTATGAAGAGTGCTTTTCCGTCAAACGTGTCGACGTTAAGATAACCCAACGCGTTTTGAGTAATCCTAGTTGAGGGTATAACGATATCGTCTGCGAATTTCAGTACGCTCTTCACGGTCGACGATTTCCCGACACCACTACCGCCGACTAACATTATGTGTATTCTCGACATGCCCATTACTCTTTCCATTCGCGTCGACACTAACGACAGAAACGTCAACAATTTGAGCCGTTCATACCCGACGATTTCCTTAGTCCTTTGCAATATCCACGCTATGGGGTCTCTCTCTATCTCGTTGAGGCGGTCGGGGTATTTTTGCCCGACATAATCGATAAGTGGTACCTCTTCTATTTCGCCGTACTCTCTTCTTAGTTCTGCTAATTTCGCACTTATCGCCTTTATCGGTACTTTATAGTCAGTCGCTTTAGCGACCTCAGCTATCGCCTCACTACAGTCGTCGACGCATTCTTTAACGACACTACGATACGATATTATGAATTTTAGTTTCGCCCGCCTTATGACCTTATCGCCCTCTATTACCTCTTCTTCACCGATACGAGAGACATCTATCTTGACTTTGTAACGCCCGTCCTCACTTTCCACTTTCTCAATCGTTATAAATTTCTCAGCGGAAATTCTATTTTTCTCAGTTTCATGAGACTGAGATTTATTGGAATCGTCAACTGAAACCCGGGGGGATTCCGGTATTTCCGGTATTTCCGGTACATTTTTACCGGATTTACCGGATTTACCGGTTCCCCCGGGGTTTTGAGTTGACAATTTCGCTTTTTCGCTTTCTGTTGCAACATTTTCAACACGTTGATTTGTCTCGTCTTTGCTGAGATTTTTTGAATTTTCACTTTGTAATTTTTTCTTTTTCGGTCTTAGGAAGTCGTCACGCCTTATTATCACCATTCTTCTCATCACCCCCGTTATCGGTTATGAGTAACGTTTCGCTTTCGTTATAGCCCATCACGACGACCTTTTTGCCTTTTAACGCGTCTGCGTCCTCTTCGTCGATATTCAGCACGACAAAATAGTCGCCCAACTCCTTAGCGGTATATTTACGCTTATCTTTCGACGAGTAGTAAATCCCGTGCAGTGGTATTATCGGCACGCTATACGAGTACTTAGACTCTCTCGGTTCGCCCGTGATGATGAAGATCGCTTTTTTCGAAGATAGCCATACGTACTTTACCTTTTTCCGGTCGTCTTTTGGACGACCGTCATCTTTTTTATCCGAATTTGACCTATTAGATTTGAACAGACCCAATTTGTTCACCTGATTCTTTTTTATGAAGAGAACGAAAAAAACGGATTACCTTATGACGACACTTTCATAACGAAACGCCTATCGACGAATTCTTTAATCGCTAAACGGTATACGTCGCTAATCGCGATATGGTTCTTTTCTGCTAAGTCCTTCATCTGCTCATGCCATTCGCGTGGTATGTAGAACGATACCTTAACGCCGTCCGTTATTTTGTTCATCTTTCTCACCATGTCTAATTTCGCCCCGCACCCTTTTGAATACATGCCGTCGGAGTCCCGACGATATCGTCGGGATTCCCGACGACAAAGGACGTATTTTTATCGCTTTGCATTTTTCTCACCATCCGCGTCAATTATTGATGATACGTCAATTTTACGACTTCTCAGCTTTTTAAGCAATTCGTTCGTAAGTCGTCTGTCGCCAAGTATGATATCGATAATGTCGTCCGTATATTCTCTGACGATATCCTCTAAGTCGGCGTACTCGAACTCGACTTCGTCTACCGTAACTTCGTGTTCAGCGTAGTAGTCGTCGCATATTACGCTTTTTCCCCAATCGTCGTAGTAACATAGCTCTTCTTCCAGATCGCGGTGGTGCACGCGAACCGGTACTATCATTCAGCTCACCTCAACGACCTCTAGTTTTTCGCCGTTTAGTTTTGCCTTAATCGTAAACCTCACTTCGTCATTTTCGTCGAAGACCTTCACCAATATGGTAACGTCGTCGATAACGAAGTAGTCGTACCAACCCCATGCCCTCATATGGTCGTTTAGCATATCCTCTATCGCCTTTTCGATTAAATCCCAACTCGGTCTTGTCATAACTCTCTCACCATTACGTTACCGCTCTTATTCGCGTAAACCCTATCTACGATTTCCTTTATTTTATAATCGGTCTGAACGAACGCGTTTTCCAATATCGTTAAGTAATGAAACGCCTCATCTTTGTCTTGGGGCTTTAGTAGTTCAAACGCTTTAGCGAAGTATTCGACTTCCTCAGCCCTGAACTCCTCAGACGCCTCAGTGTCGTAGTTCACGGACCAGTCATACCACGATTTCAGGACTTGTATCGCGTACGGAGTTAGGTAAAAAATAGAGTCGTATACCTTTACACATTTATCCCCGAATTGGATTTGGGTTTCCGACTCCATTTTTTACTCCAGTATAGAGTAAGCTTTCCGACTTTATAAACTTTTTGGTAGTCGGAAAGCTTAAAAGCGATTCCGACTATAGACTATAGTATGATAAAGCCGTACGTTAGACGCGGTTCAAGACCGGGCGACGAAACGTACTATCTTCACATACCCCGCGAATTCATTAGAGCGTTAGGTATATCGCCCAACGACGTCTTCGAACTGACTATCGATACTAAGGACGGCGAATTAACGTTATGCTATAAACGGGTGAAGAAATGATCATATGCCCGATATGCGGTAAGCCGACGACGATAAAAGAAGTGAAGTTGGATAAGGACGATATTGAGAAGGCGATAAAAGAAGAACGCACTCCGTTAGATTTCGGAATGCGAATTTATAACAAAGCGGACGACGTTGCATTATCGGAAGTCAAACGGGTTTTCGGGGGGTTTATCGGGAAAGACCTATTCGACATGATAATGGACAACTTCAACGAAATAAGTCGGTTGGCGTACGAACACCAAAACGACGTCCTACGCATCAAATTCGACGACGACCATACGTACGTGATACATGTCTACTACGTTCTCGAAGTATTTCGTTATATTGCGATATCGCCCGCCGTTCTCGACTTCCTTCACAACAAAAAGGTGAAGGGCGAAAACGACGACGTTAAAGAGGCGATACTTAAGCTCTTAATGTTGGCGAACCCGCTATTATTATATATTATGTCAGAAAACCAGAAAGGGCGGGAAGGGCGTGAAAATAACGCGGTAGAAAAAGAGTAGAAAAAGGCACGTGACTTTTTTGGCGTTATTTGTCTTAAATTCACGAGTTATTCACGGCTCTTGATTACGTCGTTTTTCAGACCAGAAAAAATACTCTCAGCGATATCTTTCGGTAACGATATATCGCCGTCTATCCTCAGTTTATACGAATCGTTCGCCTTATCGTAGTATAGCTTTGCTTTCGCCTTTATTTTCTCAATCAGCTCTTCGTAGTTTTTCACCGTCGCTTTGCCCGTCAATTCGTCGAGTAAACGCTCTGTGACTTTCGCCCTCATTTCGGCATACCTTTTTCGTACGTCGTCCGGTATCTCATAACGGAACATGTCAAAATGCATGACGTCGACATAGCGGTAGTCGGGCTTATAATTTGTCGTCGAATTGATGACGAGTTTACGCTTATATATCGTCGCATACCCGCCGTCCGCCCAATACTCGTCGCCTACGTATACGATATGGTTCCCTTTCCTTTTGCCCCTAGGTCTGACATGCCCGTGTATGACTGCTAAGTACGACAGTTTATCGCGTACGTTCTTCAGTATGTCGCCCTCATTTGGCGTAGTGAATATCACGAAATTTGTCACGTCACGGATTAAGTTAAAGAACTTTGCGAAATCGCTCTTATCACGCCAATCGTACTTTGATAAATGTACACCCGCGTCGTCGATTAATATCACGTCGTAGTGTTTCCTTTTCCTCAGTAGTTCGATAGGGTCGAACGTCATACTCTCGAGGACTTTATCCCAATCTTTGTAGTAGTGATAGAGCGTACGCATAGCGTAGGTCGTCTTTCCGACGCCCTGACGCCCGACTATCATTACGCTCATAAAGCCGTTCTCTTTTACCATTCGTTTTATCTTATCGACAAAGTACATGTGACCACCCCAGTGGGGGGTACCCCCGCTATATACATTTGTATACGTAATTAAAAAGCATACTAACACGAGTTACGCACGACGCGTGAAATAACGTAGATTACCAAAGCGATAAAGAAAAGGGTGAAGTCACGGCTCAGTAAGGAAAGTAGGAATATTAGCAGTAGTAGGAGTAAGCCCCACCTCATTCTTTCACCATTTTGGGTCAACTTTGTCCCATTTTGGACAACCATTCCGCGTACTTCTTATACTGCTCTTTCGCGATTCCGAAAAGCGATACGTAATGTTGCGTCAGCACGCGGGTCGGCTTTCTACCCTGGATAAAGTCAATGACGTCCAACGGCACGCCCAACTCCGCCATTTTTGTTGCGACAAATTTGCGGAAGTATTTTATCGCTATCGCGTCGCGACGCCTCTCGAAATCACTTATCGCCCATTGTGTTATATCAATTTTGCGTAACGGCGTTATATGGAAGACGTAGAAGACGCCTTTATAACCGCGTTGCCACGCCAACGGGTAATAACAAACCGACCCGTCACATACGTCTTGACTCGGGTCTTTAAGTACGCGTAAAATCTCGGAAAGCCTACTCCCGCTTTCCAGAGCGATACGATAAACGAAATAGACGTTCTCACTGTATTCTTTTGCTAGCTGTAACGTCTTGCGAACTTCTTCCAACGTTGGTACTCTCAAATCCGGTTTCGACGATATGGTTTTCAACTTCTCTAAAACATCAGAAACGTCTATACCTTTTTCAATTAGGAACCGGGCAAACGCCCTATACGCAAATATCCTATTTCTCTTTTTCTCTAATGGCTTTTGTACTTGCTGGACGTAAAGTTTCGCTGTCCTCTCGTTAATTCCTTTTTCTCTTGTCGCCCATGAGTAAAATTCTTCTAAGTTGCCGGGCGTTACATATTTACGTAAAATGGCAACTACTTTCAATTCGTCGGAACGATTACGCAGTTCAGTAAGCTCACTCCGGAACGCGACGGGCTGTGGACCCGTAGGTCCCGGGTTCAAGTCCCGGCCCGAGCCCTTAATTTACGTTCTTCTTTTAGAGAAATTTTACCTTCATGCAGCAGTCTGCGTTAAATTTGCAACTACGTAGAATACACAGAGGGGATACATTTTATGCCAAAAATTAACGTAGAAAACATAGATGATAGTAAAAAAATCCAAATTTTAAAGAAGGCTGTAGGAAAAAGAGGGTCTATCTTATACTGCGAAGAAATTAGGAATAGATAGGAGTACTTTAAATAGGTACATTAATGGAAAGATTCAGAGGATTCCTAATGATATTATTGAGAAAGCGGCAGAACTACTTACAATTGAGGAGCTCTCAGACATAATTTACGGATTTAGGACCGTGGAAATAGATCCTACTGCTGCTTTAAGTGTTATCATTAAAGCAGTAAGAGATGAAGGATTCCGTAACTTTTTCATAAGTTTAATATGGCAGTATTTAGGCAAATTTGCCTAGTTATAAAGATGCTTAATTCGATTCGAATACATTATCATATTTCAGTTTATTATAACGAATGCATAGTGTACTTATGTTGCATTATATCACTCCTCAGTTGTATTTATTGTACATTATTAGCTAATAATACAAAATTGAATGAGATTAAGAAATTAGAAGAGAGAATTTTTGTAAAGTAAACTTAGGGAGTTTATTCAGTTTTTACGTGGCGTAAGTTTAACGTTAGGATCCGACCTCATTCTTCGCTCAATTTTTCAAAATTCAATGAGAGTAATCAGCATATCCTTTTTTAATGCCTAGTAGCAAATATACACATATGAGAATTGAAGATAAGGATGAAAAGGGAGAAGGTTACTTAGTAATTGAAAGTAAGGAGGACTTAGAAGAGTTTAGGAAGATGTTGATTGAGGCTTATTATGAGCTTAATCCCGACCGTAAACGTCCTTGTGAGACCCGATCTCCCAAATGAAAACTATACAGTTTTTTGAATCCACACTGTAAAGTATTTTTATATCTCCAGTTACTTCTATGGAAAACACTGGATTATCGTATACATCTTTTTCCAATTTCTCTCTGGAGTATTTAACAGGATTTTCTTTTAACAATTCAAGTTTATCGACAATTAACATGAGATATTCCAAATTGGAAAATTCTCTGGCAACAAATCTAACCAAATCTCTAGCTTCCTTAACTTTCTTCATCATGAACTTCAATTCCCACTTCTCACAAACCATGATAAAAAGATATAGGAAACTCATTTAAAATTTTCTCTTTTCGTATATTATCTTAAATATAAGCTAAATACTAAGCTAATATATAAGCAAAATATTAAGCAACCCTAGACCGGAGAGCGTAGAGCTTGGGGTTGAATTTTTTGCGGTAAATTGGAGACTTTATTGAATTTTTCTAATGGGAATAAAAAGCCGGGATCCTAGTATAAGTGCTTATACTGCTTACTTAACAATTTTTCAAAATTCAATGAGAAGAAACTCTATTAGCACATTATTTTAATAACCTCTGTGAGAAGTTTATACATATGAGAATTGTTGAAGATAAGGACGGAGAAAGGTTTCTGGAGTTCGAGAGTAAGGAGGACTTAGAAGAGTTTAGGAAGATGTTGATTGAGGCTTATTATGAGCTTAATCCCGACCGTAAACGTCCTTGTGAGACCCGATCTCCCAAATGAAAACTATACAGTTTTTTGAATCCACACTATAAAGTATTCTTATATCCTTCGTAACCTCAATGGAGAACTTAGGATTCCCGTATTTATCTAACTTGTTCTTCAACTTTTCTCTAGCATATTTGAAAGGATTTTCTTGTAATAGCTCCAATTTATCAACTATCAACATTAATATCTCTAAATTAGAAAACCTCTTAGCCACAAACCTAGCTAAATCACTTTCAGTCTTAACATCCCTCATCAAGAACCTTACATTCCACTTCTTACAAACCACATTAAAAGATATAGAAAATGTATTTAAAAGCTTTCTCTTTTCGTATATTATTTCATTAGAAATAATAGTTGTAATAGTGATAATAGTGTTAATCATAGTAGTGAACTAAATGCGTTGAGGCAAACAGCATTGCTATTCCGAGCAGCGATCAGGATTGAAGATAAAATGAGTGAAATGAAAGTGTAGGGACAAACGGAAGCTACTTCGAGTTCAATGTTCCCAGCCAATCCACATTGTTCTGCCATTATCGAAAGCACTGCGAATATTGCAGCACTTAAAGGCCCCGCTAGTACGAAGCCCATCACCAACTCTAATGCTACCCTAGAGAGAACGACGATAAACAACATCAGCTAAGATGTACTTCTTGCAATCCTTGCATAAGTACCTCAATTGGAGTCCTATCTCGCTGTGTGATGTAAACCGCAAGAAGGACAAAGGATATCTGCCTAAGGGTTTCCCAAGTCATAAAACACTATTTCCTCATCTCTCAGCGGAATATCCTTATAACGCGCGCTAAAACCGTACAACATTTATTGGAAAATCCAAGGTTGGTTATTGTACACTCCTCAGCGCAAGGGACTAGACAGTGACGCTAGGAAGACACCTGGTGAAACTCTACGTTAAAGCTTAACTTATCCCTTATATAACGAATCTCCTACCACTTGAATTTTGTGCATTTCAATTCAATAATCCGTTAAACTACCTCAACCCCATGTCTTTTGGCGAGGCTCTTCAGAGCTTTGTCCTTAGTAGCTAAAGGTAATTTATTTTCTATGGCATGGGCTAAAATTATAGCGTCGTTATATCTGGATAAGCTTAATCTTTCTTTGGTTAATATTTCTAAAGCTTTACCTATAATCTTATCATTATCACACAAGATTTTAGCCCTCTCATTAGCTACGTAACTTTTTATATACTCTACGTTATCGATATTGTTAGCTCTTAGAAACCAAGTAAACTCATGGATAACTAATGAGGGGATTAACCATTCCTCAAGGCTGTCTAATAATTCCTCGGCTTCTTTATGAAACTCCGAATCTCCTACTAGGTCGTAGATTAAGATGTTTGTATCAATGGCTGCTTTCATTTAAACCCCTTTCTATGTCCCTTTCGATTTCCTCAATAGTTAACTTCCTCCCCAATTTGATTCTCGGTCTTACAGTTGACACCTTTTTTATTACTATCCTGTCCTCTTCTACGTAAAATTCCAAAATATCCCCCTCGTGTATGCCTAGCTTGTTTCTTATGGAGGCGGGGATTGTAACTTGATAGTTTCTAGTAACCTTTACCCTTTCCACGACTTACTACTCGATCTAGTTATATATAAAAATTTCTAGTAACATACTCTACACCGGACTTTTCCGCATGCGGGGATGATTAGATATTTACAAAGTTAGGGTACAAACGGATGAGCTCTCTGGAAGGAGGGTAATTTCTCCTATTAAAGTGGTGGAAGAAGTTGATTGGATAATAGTAATGATGCCAAGGAATAAGTTAAGGGAAATAGTCCAATTATAGGTGATAAGGAACCTAGGTTTATTACTGAAATAGCATTGTACCTTCATGAGTTTCAATATAACGGTTTTAATAGTGATGAAGAAATTTCTAGATAAAATTACCTCAGATAAAGGGGTTCATACTAGCTTATGGATTTGTGTTCCCATACTTTCCTATCTTACCTTAATTCAGATATTATATTACATCCGTAAGCGCACTAGAATAACTTAAAGATCAGAGATTGCCCTATCCACCTTTAATATAAACTAGATGATTTTATGATTACTTTTACCATTTTTATGCTGTATTATTTCTTTCTCTGTGGGTATTCTTATTAAAGGTTAATGGATAGGCGAAAAAGTAAGGAAGTTTACTTTCAGATCAACGTGTTGAAGCATAATTATCTTTTCCTTTTTTAAGCAAAAATCTCTGTATCTTTCCACTCTCTGTTTTAGGTAAGCTGTTTACGAAATCTATTTTCTCTAAGTGTACTGTTTTGGAGTATCTACTCTTTACAAACTCAATTATTTCCTTCTTTAACTCATCACTTGGTGTATAGCCTTTTTTAAGTACTATATATGCGTGAAGAACATGTCCCCTTACGGGGTCTTCATCTGCAACTACAGCAGACTCGAGTACTGCTGGATGCTCTATCAGTACACTCTCTACTTCAAAAGGTCCTATCCTATAACCCGATACTTTAACAACATCGTCTTTTCTACCTACAAACCAGAAGTAACCTTCATTATCCTTAGTTGCAACATCTCCCGTTAGGTACCACTCGCCTTTGAATGCTTGCTGTGTCTTTTCTGGGTTATTCAAATATCCCAGAAAGTGAAAACCCGGAGAAGTTTTCTTAACCGCTATGATTTCATCAATAACATCTACTTCATACCCAGGTGCTGGTAGCCCCATACTGCCCATTTTAAACTCATGTTCATATCCCCAACCGTTATAAACTACCATGCCAACTTCAGTTTGACCATAATGGTCTTTAATCGGAACATTGTATCTCTCCATGAACCACCTAATTACTTCTGGGTTAAGTGGTTCACCCGCTGAGCTTGCCCTCTCTAATACAAGGTCATATTTTTTCTTTACATTGCCAGCTATCATCCTATATGCAGTGGGGGCCCATGTGAAATTAGTAATTTTATTCTCCTCGAGAAATTGCATTGTCCTCTCAGGGTCAAAGGGTTCATCTAAGAATATAACAGTCTTACCGAAAAGTAAAGGTCCTATTATACCGTAATATAGTCCATAAGCCCATCCGGGATCTGCCCCGTTCCAATATACGTCTTTGTCTCTAAGTCCTATACCGTATTTCATATATACATAAGCGTTTAGTAATAGCCTTTTTGAGATTAGAGCACCTTTAGGTAAGCCCGTACTACCGGAGGTGTATAAGAGGATAAGTGGATCGTCCCACCTCAATTTCTCTGCTTCCTCTAACCTTCCATAAGACATGAGCTCATCGAGTTTTGAGAGGGGAATTCCTTCATTTACTTTGTCCTTCTGGTCATCTTGATAAAAGAGGATTTTAGGTTTCTTATCTCTAGTACGGATTTCTATGGCTTTTGGTCCAAAAGCAGTAAACAAGGGTTGATATATCGCCCCTACATATAAGCTTGCAAGCAGAATTATGACTTGCTCAACCTTCTTAGATGCTAGAACTGAAATAACATCTCCTTTTTTTACACCTACCACGTTCTTGAAGTAAGAAGCAAGCTTTAACGACTTATCCTTAAGTTCAGCAAAAGAGAGTGTTTCTCTACCTTCTTTACTAAACCTTATTACTGCTATTCCCTCATGATTAACTAATGAAGAAATATCAATATTACTTAACAATTCATTCCAACCGAAGGTTCTTATGACATCAGAGTACCTCATAGTAGATCATATTATTCGTTAAATAATAAGTCTTCTTAATCCAGTCCCTTAATGCGTTCAATTATCTTTCCATATTGTTTTTTGCGTATTTGATGAAACCCTTACATAAATTGCTACTTGCTTAATCTTTCCACCGCTTAATAACTTTTCAACCGCAGTACCTCCACCTACCGTTGATTTCAATAGTCTTTATTTTCTCTTACCTTATTACTTCATAACACCATTCCTGCTCATACCAAATATTTCAGCGACCTCACTAGGTGATAAATACCTCTCTACAGCTACTATCCTGACGTAATTAGAAGTATCTAAAAATATTTAAAAGTTAATAGAAATGTTATAGTCCTTCAGCCAAATTAATGTATTCAAAGTTTACTACCTCTCCAGGTTAACCTTAGTTAAAGTTACCACATAACCTCTACTAAATTTCTCCCTTTTTGCTCCCAATTCTTCTAATCTTCTCTAAGGTCTTAGTCATTATTCCTTCCCTATCATAAAGTATCCTAGCCTCAAATACCATCAATATATAATGGACGAAACCTTGTAGCGGTTTAGACGTCGTAAATTATTGGGGAGATACAAGGTTCAAAACCTTTTTCCCTTAGCTTAGGATATAGCGTATTTTCTAATATATCCTCTGCTGAGAGAAATTTTCTCATGTCCTCATATCTATTCTTTATTTCCTTTAATACTATCAACAAATCAATGTCACTATCCCTTCTTTGCTCTCCCCTAGCATAAGAGCCGAAGAGTACTAAAGATATAAGATCATCTCCATAAACCTTAAGAAATGCGTCAACAAGCTCCTTATCCATGATATTGGCTTTGATGAAAAGAATTTAAGCATTATGGGATGAAAAATATGAAGGCCAAGTAATAACACTTTTGTGCAACTATCTAGTTTTAATTGCTTTTAATACCCTTAATACGAGCTGAGGTTAATGGCTAAAATATGCCTAACTCTATATTCCTAATTCTCTCTTAAGTTTTTAAGTATATTCTTCTAATGATATCATTTTATTTTTAGTGATTTTTTAACTATTTCTCATAAAGCTTTATTAAAGCTAGGTATACCTAAGTCACTATTTAGTTCATGCGTAGGAATAACTATGAAAGCTCTCTTCTCTATTTCTGATCTGGAAAGATTAAAGTATTCTTGTTTATCACTAAATTTCCATAAAGTATTAAGTCTAAATCTATTGTCCTAGGAGAGTATTTATCAATTCCCCTTATGTGCATATTATGACGTAAGGTAATAGATAAGTCAATAAGACCTTATTCACGCCTACTGGTGTGAATCTGTATCAAAAAGTTTTTCTCCATTGTGAGATTAGATACTGTAAAGGCTAAATTGTAAGTAGTGTGAAGCTTTTATTACTCCTTATCTGCTTTGATCTCAGTTTCACCAAACCTAGTGTTTCTACTTTATTCTTTCTCCGAAATTATTTGCATAATATAATAGTTTTCCAAATTCACTTACTAAGTAAGCTCTTTTCATAAAATGAAAGTCTAATATATCTTATATTTGACGTAATTATTTAACTAAACTAAGATGTTAAAAGCCCTCTCTTCCTCTTTTGATAAATTATTACTTTTAATATGATGATATTTCTAGTAAATCTGGAAACTCTCATTGTTATTTACACCGATTTCTGACACGCTAAGGAGGACTTAATTACGTAAACTTTAAATGTTTACAAAAGAAGAAAACAATATGCCGAGTACTGTTATATCAATAAGAATCGATGAGAAGTTAAAGAAGGAACTAGAAGAGTTAGGGATAGACTATCCTGACTTAGTTAGGAAGTACTTAGAGGAAGTTGTGAGAAAAGAAAAGATGAGAAGGGAATTAGAAGAGGCAGATAAAATAAGGGAAAAGCTCCTAAAATCCCATGGGTATTATTCATCTTCTGCAGAATTGGTCAGAGAAGATAGGGATAACAATGGCTATCATTGACACTTCAGCTCTTTTTGCGCTTTATGTCCCAGAAAAATTAAGCGATTTTGTGAGAAAGGAAATTGAAAATGTAGAGGAATGTTACTTTTTAGACTTAATATTTTACGAATTCCCTAATGTTATCCGTAAAAGAGTAATGCGGAAGGAGTTAAACAAGGATGAAGCTGAAGAAATATTAACACGAGGGTTATCTTACGTTAATTTGTGCAACGTTGTGAGCGGAAAGGAATTGATAAGGTCTGCTTACGAGATAAGCTTAAAATATGGCTTAACAACGTATGATGCTTCGTTAATCGCATTAGCTAAGAAGGTAAACGATGTAATATTAACTGTTGATGAAAAATTACTGAGGGGAGTTATGAATTATACAGAGATTTCTAAGTATTTTGTATTTCCTACGTGATTGGTATACAGTAGCAGAGATTGGAATAGAAGTACGTTAACAGCTCATTTTACCTAAATATTCATTGCATATTCGTTTTCCCGTGGCGTAACTTTTAATTTCCCAACGCGCTAAGGGATCACACACCCACCCTTAAGAGGGGTTGCCCGTGGCGGAATTAAAAGTAACTAAAAGTAAAGTAAGGATAAGTTACGCCATGAGTAAACACTTATAATGTGTGAACTTTAATGAGGAGGATTAACGAAGTGCTTACCACTCAGTTATTGAGTTGTCCTATGCAAATATGACAAATTCTTCTTGCAAGCTGAAGGCATCAATAGGAGGCTGTTAAATTTAAAAATCTGTGACTTGTTCTAGGGTGAACTTTATAACTAAGAATACCCAGATCATTAATACTAATAAATAGAGATAATCAAAAAGTAATTCTATGATTATTAATGAATATGATAAGCTGATAAAGGCGAAAATAGTGATCTAAATGATAACCTACATTACAATTATTTTATCATTGTTAACTAGTATTTTTATTATGTCTTTTTTGGTTCCTTTTTCTATGCACTTTCTTATTATCTCATCTTTAAACTTTCTTATCGAGTCTATCTTGTCGGCATAAATATAAACCCTCTTATTACAGTTAAATTCTTTGAGTAGATCTAAAATAGAACTTGCCTTCTTTAATCCGTTTAAGGAGTAAATTGATATTACCTTTTCACCGTTATACAATACCAATTTATTATTACTTTCAAATATACTACTGTTTTCGACAAATAAGGTTTCTGTTTTTCTGAATAATCTTGTCAAAATATTTCCTCCTTTTTCGATTATGAAAATGGAGTTTAATTCTGGGTTATATACTATCTCATATTTCCCAATTTTAACCTTCTTGTTTAAAACAAGTTCAATTAAGTCCTTTAAATTGAGATTTAATTTTATATCCTCAAATCCCATCTCTACTAAAACTCTTTCAAGATCTAAAATTTTAATTCTAGGATTGTAAATTATAATGTTAACTGGCAATTTAGATAAAACATCAACGTATTCACTAACATACTCTCTATTATTAGGATTGATAAATATGAGCATTCAACTAAATAATTACTTGTGTATTATTAATATTTTACTTTTTTGGGTGTAAAAAGTTATACGTATTTTGAGAGAATAGTAATTATCTCATCAACTGATGGTCTATTTTGCGGGTTTATGTCTAACATTCTGGTAATAAGTTGGCTAACTTCACCCTCAACGTTTAAATTAACCCAGTCACTGCTCAACAGTATTTTAGCTTGATTTAATAATCTCACTGCGTTACCTACATTTCCATTAATATATTCGTCCACAGCCGAAGTGAAGGTTTGTAAATCTGGCCTATTATTCTTACCAGTTAGTGCCACATACGTTGTAACTCCTAACGCGAATATATCCATCTTAGGGTCAGCTCCTTTTCCATTAATTAAATTCTCTAACTGGTCTGGCGGGGCATACTCTGGGGTGATCTGATTAATTTTACCTCCTATTTTAACAGCACTGCCTAAATCCCCAAGCTTAACCTTTAAAGACTTATATACACTTTCTCCAGTGTTACCCATTTTTTGAGGGAAAAAGATATTTTGAGGTTTGACGTCTAAGTGAACGTAACCTAATGAATGCATGTACTTTAACCCACTTGCGGTCTGCAAAATTACCTTATAAACAATCTTCCTCCAGAACACACTATTCGTTATTTGCGGGTTTTGTATTAAGTCCATGAAACTCCCTCCTTCCATGAACTCCATTACGATCATTGGTGGTGAATTCAAATAAGCTTCAACATCACCACTTTCTATTAATTTTAACATATTTAAGTCAGCAATTATAGCGTATAATCTTACTAAATTCTCGTTATTGCTAAGGTTAATTAGGTTGAATGCTTCTGATGTTAGATCCGAAAAGGAAAGCGAGATTGTAGACTGTGAGGGGGAAAATTTAGGGATTTTAATAGCATAAGGCTTTTTATTTAATTCTCCCTTGAGCACGTAACCATTCCCACCAGTTCCCACAACGTTCAAGACCTTGTAATTATATAAGGTCTTACCAACCCACAGATTTGGATCCCAGTTAGCTATACTAATTTCTTTGAACGTTATTAAAACCCTTTGGTTGGGGTATGCTATACCCTCTGAAGGAGATGGGATTAAAGCTTTTCCCTTGAGTTTGATGGCTTTTATCTTCCATCTTACCGGTTTATCAGTTGTATAAATGAAGGTCTTCCCTTTTAAGGTATAACTTAAGTTGTCAATTTCTATTTCAGTGTTAACTTCACGGTCTAAGTTAAATACAATTTTACCTTTCTGTTTTGTGATTTGTTGTGGAATTGGTTGAGGATTGACTTGGATTTTGAAGAACTTTGATGAGAAAGGTTTTACCGGTATGCTTACTATAGAAAGAATTCCAGTTGCTAAGAAGTAACTACCCCATAACATTAGAAGGACATAATAATTTGATAGTGCAATCGGTGTTGCTAGAAAGGTTAAAATTACGAGTAATATATACAAAGCAGGGTTTCGCTTAAGGATTGAGAAAATGGAAAGTGAGGGGAATATTAAAAATGCTAAAAGGAATGTGGAGGTCTTGTATATCATGTAGATTGAAAATGCGAGTGAGAATAATGCTATTGTTGTGTAAATTATTCCTACGGTCTTATATTTCCATCTGAAAAGCAAGAACGCTGACAATATTGATGTAAGGAAATAGGTAAAGGTTAGTAAATGTTGTATTTCTGTTGTAGAGATAAAGAACATATATAGTGAGCCTAAAAACGCTATTATTGTAGCTGGTATTAACATTATTAGTTGTTTTATCACATACTTTGGTCTCTCAGAAAATATTATTAAATTTCACTATACGAAAGAAAATTGATCCATTATAGTAATGGAACCTAATTTTGTAATAATGTGTAGTTAAAGCCTATAAGTTGAGTACAATTTCTACCCGTTTATGAGAAATAGGATTTAACTGGAAAATCTCTATGCATTTTTAACTATGATTTTATCATGAGTTATCGGAGTAAATATAAAGTGGGAGAGGAATGGGTAATAAGGTTTTCACATTTGGTGATATAAGGATTCGTGAGGTTAAGGGTAAGTATTATGTCTACTTAATAGAGAAGGGTATTGGTGGTCAGAGAAGGGATCGTTATGTTGGTTCTTTAGATCAAATCGTAAAGGAATATATTAGTATTAAAGTGCGGGGGGTGGGACTTGAACCCACGCAGGCCTACGCCAGCGGAGCCTCAGTCCGCCCCCTTTGACCTTGCTCGGGCACCCCCGCACAATTATACATAGTTTCTTTACAGATTAAAAGTTTACGTGAGTTTATCTTGTCTCAGCTTTGGGGTCAATTTTTAAAATGTGTTATTACACTATAATTATTGATAAGGGATGAGTCTTTGATAAGTATGTAATAAGTAAACAAGAGTTGAAAGTACTTATACGTGAGTTAAAGAAATGGAGTGCCCCCGCAACAGTCCTCCTCTCTCTTTATATTCCGCCTGGAAGACCAATACCAGACGTGCTAAATCTATTAAGGCAAGAAGCTTCAATTGCACAAAACATAAAGTTAAAGAGGACTAGAGATGCAGTAACTTCTGCAATTCAATCAGCAATTGATAGACTTACTCAAATTCCTAAAGTTCCAGATAACGGTCTAGTAATTTTCTGCGGTGAAAATTTCGATACGGAAGAATCCAAATGCTTTGTCTTCTCTCCACCTGAGAAAGTCCCATTATTCTTCTATAGAACAGACAAGTATTTTCATCTGGAGTTCTTAGAAGACATGGTGGAGGAGAGTGATGTTTACGGTCTAATAGTTGTTGAAAGAGATTATGCTACTATAGGCTTATTGAAGGGTACTAGGATTGAAGTCCTTGATGAGTTTGAGGGTTTTGTACCGGGTAAACATATGATGGGTGGGCAGTCACAAAGGCGTATCGATAGGATTATAGAGGAAATGTACCAGAATTTCTTAAAGGAAGTAGGAGAAAAGGTGAACTCTTACTTTCTACCCTTTATTGAGTCTGGAAAAATGAAGGGAGTTTTATTAGGAGGGCCCGGCTATGCTAAGAAGGACTTTTATGACTCTGATTATATAGATTACCGTATTAAGAAGCTTATACTACAACCTCTTTTCGATGTCCCAGACCAAGGTGAGGTAGGGCTAAAAGAAATGGTAATGAAAGCACAAGATATTCTAAAAGCTCACAAATACGTCCAGGTTCAAAACTTATTAGAGGAGTTAAAATATCATATTGCTAAAGACGATGGAATAGTGGTTTACGGTATTGAGGAGATAAGAAAAGCTTTACAGATGGGTGCTGTGGATTCCCTTGTAATTTATGACGAGCCAGGTAGTGAATTAGAGAAGCTTGCACAAGAGGCTGAAAAATATGGTACTAAGGTATTCGTTGTAGGCGATGAATTACCAGATGCCGAATGGGTAAAGAAGACTTTTGGTGGTGCAATAGGTAAATTAAGATATAGAATTTACTGAAGTATTTTTCTTCTCTTCATCTCATCTAAGATCTTAGGCAAAGGTATTGGTGGTTTAATACCATAACTTTCCTCAAATTTTTTCTCTAAATCTTCAAGACCACTTTCACTTATTATCTTTTTTACTAAGTTTATTTCATCCTCCCAGTAATTCCACGGGTACATGAACCAAGCCCACTCCTTAACAAGGTAGGCAACGTAGTCAGGTTTTGCCTTAGATGTAGGCTCTATGTGTTGCATTGTAGCCGTTCTTACTTCAGCTGGGTTGAAACTATTCTGAACATAATTCTTTGCAAGTAATACGCTGTCTCCAGTATCTGTAATGTCATCGACTATTAATACTTTTTTTCCACTTAAATCGACTTTGTAGGGATATTTTATTTTTGCCTCTGGTACGTGCGATGCTGTTTCTACCCAGTGTTCTACTTTTATAGCTAAAACGTCCATTACACCTAGTACGTCTGCGAGTATTCTCGCTGGTACTAATCCTCCCCTTGCAATTGCTATAATTACATCTGGCTGAAATTTGTCCTCTTTTATTATTTCAGCTAGTTTAGTAGACCATTCTACTACCTCATCCCATGTTACAACCTTTACCTTTATCTTAACCAAGTTAACTCCCAAGACATCTATAAATTAAACTTTATCAATTTTATGGTTTATACTTTTTATACTTCCACGTTAACAAATGTGTGATGATTGAAATAAAAGAAAAGGCCTCAATCGGTATTATAGGTGGTTCTGGGTTATATGATCCTAAAATACTTGAAAACGTGAAAGAGATCAAGATTTATACGCCTTACGGTGAGCCCAGTGATTATATAACTATAGGTGAAGTCAAGGGTAAGAAAGTCGCTTTTTTGCCTAGACACGGTAGGGGACATAGAATTCCGCCACATAAGATAAATTATAGAGCTAATATATGGGCTCTAAAGGAGTTAGGTGTAAAGTGGGTCATTTCGGTTTCTGCAGTCGGCAGCTTGAGGTTAGACTACAAGCCTGGTGACTTCGTAATACCAGACCAGTTCATTGACATGACTAAAGGGAGGCAGTACACTTTCTTTGACGGTCCAGTAGTTGCTCACGTTTCAATGGCCGATCCGTTCTGTAATCATTTAAGGAAGCTCATAATTCAATCCGCTAAGGATCTAGGTATAACTGTCCATGAGAGTGGGACTTATATTTGTATTGAGGGGCCTAGGTTTTCAACGAGGGCCGAAAGTAAAGTTTGGAAAGAGGTATTTAAGGCCGATATAATAGGTATGACCTTAGTGCCGGAAGTGAATTTAGCTTGTGAAGCTCAAATGTGCTATGCTACTATAGGTATGGTTACGGATTATGACGTTTTTGCTGATATTCCAGTAACTGCTGAGGAAGTGACTAGGGTTATGAGTGAGAACACAGAGAAGGCTAGGAAATTATTGTATGAAGTTATAAGTAGGCTACCAGATAAACCTGATGATAGGGAGTGTAGCTGTTGCCAGTCCCTAAAGACAGCCTTAGTCTAAAGCTCTACGATTTGCCTTTTGATTTTTCTGGCAACTTTGTTGTCATTTATAATAAAAGTTCTGAGTTAGAGGCCTATACACTTTCAAGGTCTTTAAATTCGCTTCTCGAGAAGTCAGTGAGGCTGATAAAACTGGAGGAGTTTCTACTTATGGAAAGTCCCTATGTCGATTTACCCGCTTATGTTTTAGCGTTTTTGGATGATATTAATGATATTCATGATTTCCAGGATGTTATGTGGGCATTAAACGGTTACGGTTATTTAGTCTCTTGTAATCAAAACGTTAAAAAGAAGGGAAAAGTAGAGGTTATTAACTTTTCTGATGATTTATGTGAGGTTAATCTGTCTTTATCAATTATTAATAAAATTTCCTCTCTTTCTCGTAATAAAAGAGCAGAAGAAATAAGGAAAGAATTAGCAAATTTATCTACTTTGAATGATTGGTTAAAGAATAAGATTTCACAATTCGATTTCTCTGGAAGCATAGTCCTTTCTCCTATCTTATCACCAGCTAGGGGAGTATTAGAAAAATATTTAGGAAGGCAAGTCGGTAATTACGAGGATTTTATTAAATCGGATGGGATTATATTTATTACCACTACTGCGGATTTAACCGTAGTGAGGAGGAGGGAATTCTCTTTAAGGAGAGAAGGATTTAACGTTAAAGAAATTATATTTGATGTTGACCCCTTGTTAGCTCCAATTTATTTAATTCTTTTAACATATGTATATAAACAATTAAAAGGAGGAGTATAACGTGGATTTCGCTTTTTATTGGAAAAAGAGTAAGCAGATAATCGATAGGCTAATAGAGGATTATTTAGCAAGTATTAAGGAATGGGAACTCTTAGAGGTAAGCAAATACATTTTAAAAGACGGGAAGAGATTTAGAGCTACGCTTACCATGTTCTTCACTGAGGCTTTAGGTGGAGAACTAGAAAATTCATACAAGGCCGCGTTAGCCACTGAGATATTACATTCTGCCTCTTTGGCTTTAGACGATATTGTTGATTATGATACTGTAAGGAGGGGTGTTGCATCCGCTTGGGCTGTTTATACTAATAGGCGGGTTATTTTCATTACTAACTATTTAATTCCGACTGCACTTAATATGATCTCAAGTTACGGAGAAAGGGCTTTGAAGCTCAGTATTGACTTGTGGAGGGATACAGCTATAGGTGCTTTAAAAGATATGTACGGTTCTCCGAAAAAATACTTAGAAACTATCGAGTTAAAAACAGCTAGTCTCTTCAAACTTTCTACAATGCTTTCAGCGTTTTCAGCAAATAAAGAGGAGTATGCGGATTTAATGCTAGATTTAGGCAAGTATTTAGGAATCGCATATCAAGTTATAGACGATTATATTGACTGTGTTAAGTACGAGAAGAAGGAGATTAAAGAGCTGGTGGGTAGCGCTAAGCAACTTTATGAGTTCAAAGGCAGTGATTATCCGAAGTATGTTAAAGAAGTTTATAATGATGCTGTGACAAATTATATTTCAATTGTCAAAAAGTTAGATATTAAGGAGGGGTTTAGGGACACAACCATTCTAATACCCTCTTTTTTAGTTTACGGATTATTAAATGAGGCCGGCATAAGTGAGGAATTTCAGAGTTTCAGTAATAATAAACTATAAAAACGAGGTCTTCAGAGTGATGATTGGTGGTAGGGCATTAAAATTGCTGTTATTCATGAGGCACCTAAGGTTACTGAAGCTTCTAAGCAATTGTTACTAGAAATAAAAAACGCTGGGCATACAGCAATTTATGTTAGGATTTCCAAGCTAAATCCTATAATAACTCCTGAAGGGATGGAATTTACTTACAGTGGAATTGATGTTTCTTTTGATGGTGGAATTGTTAGGAATTTAGGTTTTATATCGAGTACTGAACAGCTTGTGAAGAGGTTCGACACTTTAAAAAGCATGGAATTACAAGGAGTAGTGCTAGTAAATAAGCCGGATTCTATGTTTATAGCAAGGGATAAGTTTTACAGTCTCGTTAAGTTAAGTAAAGCCGGAGTCCCAGTCCCAGAGACGGCTATAGTTGAGGATCCCTTTGAAGTGATGAGATTGGTGAATAAATGGGGAGATGTTGTAATCAAGCCAGTAATGGGTAGTTTAGGTTTGGGCTCTGTAAGGGTTTCTGATCCAGATATTGCGTTTAGAGTAGCTAAGGCAATTTTAACTGCAAATCAACCCGTATATGTTCAAAAGTATGTCAAAAAGCCCGAAAGGGATATAAGGGTTTTCCTTGTTGGTGATAAGATACTTGGAAGCGTTTATAGGATTAATAAGTCCTCATGGAAAACTAATGTTGCACAAGGCGCGTTAACTCAAGTAATATTACCAGATAAGGCATTAGAGGATTTAGCTTTTAAAGCTATGAGGACTTTAGGGTTAGAATACGCTGGTATTGATGTGGTGGAAGACTTAGAAGGGGGATACAAAGTTTTGGAAGTTAATGCTGCACCGCTATGGAAAGGGTTTTATGAGGCTACTAAGATTAACCCAGCAAAATATATTGTTGAGTATGTTATAAAGAAAATTAAGAAATGAAGAATAAAAAACCGGCTGAAAGACGTGATGAAGAGCTCTCGCACAGATTAGTCAAAGTTAATTGTCTTTGTCTCCTTTATAGTTCTTAAAACGAACATTGTATAAGTAGACGTTACACCCTCCATGTTTCCTATCTTATCTAATACTGACGCTAGTTCCTCCCTACTTTTAACTCTTACTTTAAGTAGTGCATAATATTCTCCAGTAACATCAAAAATTTCAAAGACCTCTTTGAACTCTGTAATCCTTTTAAGTATCTCTTCATATTTTTTAGGATCGGCTTTTATTAAGACGAAAGCCATAATATTATACCCTATTGCTTCTGGGTTAATGTCAACATAAAAACCTTTAATTACCCCGTTATCTTTAAGCCTTTTTATCCTCATGTGTATTGTTGATTCACTTAAATTTAACATCTTAGCTACTTTAGAGAAAGGGGTTCTAGCATTTTCTTGAAGTATTTTGAGAATTTTTTTATCTACATCATCTAAAATATATGTCATAAAAACCAGCCTTTTTTAATTTTAACCTTTCCTGAAGTATAAAAACAATAATATTCCTATTACTATCGTACCACTGTAAAGTATTAGTAAAGAGTAGAAGGAACTTATAAACCTTCCTATGATAGCTCCTATTATTATTACTATCAAAAGGGGTAAATAGCCGTTACTGAAATACAGAATATCTTTCTTTATTATGTTAGGTAATATTCTCCTTAATAATAATATAAATTGTATTATGAAAGGTAAAGAGAAAATTAATCCTAATTCAGCGAATAATCTAGGTTTGGAATATAATGAGAAGAATATTCCCAAAGTAATTCCTGCGGCAAATACACCGGTAAAGTAAGTTCCTACTACCATACTTTTTAAGTCTTCCCATGTTCTATTAGAAACCATTATATATAATACTATAACTAGTCCAATAGTAGAAGTTACTACGAATGCGGGGAAATTGAGTAAGTAAGCTGGCACTACGGGTAATAGTATAAGTAATAGCGAAATTAATGCCACAGTTTTTGTGTCCAACTTTGTTCATGTATTAATTTCTTGGGTGGTATAAAATTCTAATGGTTAGTGTTTGGTCATAAGAATATATTTTACAAAATCGCTTAATGAGTATGGTGGATATTAGTGAAAATACTGGTTATGGGCAACATACGTTTTCCCGAACCTCACGTCGAGAGTACGTTATCTTCTATAATAAAGAAGGAGGAGCCAGAAACCATAGTGCTTGACGGGGATACTACGCAATGTTACTGGGACTATGAATGTCCAAGGGTTATAGACGTATTATACGTTATTAGGAGTATTGCACCATGGGCTCAGATAGTTTATATTCAAGGAGATATGGATCCTCATGCAATAAAATGTATTATGGCAGAGCCTAGGTATAGAGAGGAAATTATAGGAACTACTATGTACATTGCGGAAGTGTCTTCTGTAAAATATTACATTTTACATGGCCATCAGGGTGACGTTGATCAATTGAGGAGAAATGTGGGCGCGGGGCCTTGGGATTGGATTGTTGTAGCACAATATAAAAGGCTTGAGATCGATAAATTAGCTAGGGTTATATACATTGGTGGTATTACCAGAGAGTATCCGCAAGATGTAAGGGGTTATTTAGTAATTACTGATTCTAACCATTATTTAAGGCAGATTAAGAGCTAGCACCCAATATGAAGTCCTTAGCCTTCTCGTATATCCTAACTTCGTAAACACCATCAATAACGTTATTATTATCACCCTCATCCCAAATCTTGTATGAGTCAATAACTATCGAATTCTTATCACCCTTTGTGAAGACTATTTCTAAATTCAGCTTTCTTAACTTCTTCACTTTAGCTAGAAGCCCCTTGTCTATCTTCCTATATATAACTTGGGCTATCACGTATAATTTATTGTCACGGTAAAAATAAATCGTATATCAGAGAATACTGGGTATTTCCATAAACCAACAAAAATTACTAATACTCTATTATTAATCATAAATTTATGCCACAATTATTAGCTCTCATAAGTTCAAACCCAGAAAATTTAGAAAATATTCTCAGAAAAGTATTTACAGACACGAGAGCCAGTGGTCATAAAAAGATAATAATAAACGTGGTTTCTAACATACCCTACCATGAGCTTGTGAGTTACGTTAGGGAGGCAATACTTGACAACATAGATATAGGTTACGAGCTATATCTATGGAATAAAGACGATACGAGTAAAATTCTCAATTTATTATCTAAAAACTCATTTGATGGTGTGCTTCTTTACTGCGATAATGAAAACAAAAGTACAGTAGAGAGGATCTTCGAAACATTTCCTAACCAATTAAAGGCCAGTCTTATTAAGGACTACTGTAGGAGATGAGTGAATTTTAAAATCTTTATTGAGAAAGTTATAAGACGTGATTAATTTTGAAGGAGTTAAAATATGATGTTCTAATTGTAGGAGGAGGTTTTGCTGGTGCTTCAACTGCTTTTCATTTGGCTGGACACGGTTTAAAAGTATTACTAGTTGATAGCAAGCCATGGAATAGAATTGGGGATAAACCATGTGGAGACGCTGTGAGTAAAGCCCACTTTGATAGGCTTGGCATGCCTTACCCTAGAGGTGAAGAGTTAGAGAATAAGATTAACGGAATTAAACTTTACAGTCCCGATATGAAGACAGTATGGACTGTAAATGGGGAAGGATTTGAATTAAACGCTCCCTTATATAATCAGAGGATTTTAAGGGAGGCTGAAAGTAAAGGCGTAGAAGTATGGGATCTTACGACTGCAATGAAACCTTTATTAGATAAAGATAAAGTCATTGGGGCCGTTTTATTTAACAGACGTACTAATGAGGAAATAACTGTCTTTGCAAACGTTATAGTAGATGCTACTGGTTATTCTAGGAGTGTGAGAAGCAAATTACCGCAAGGGTTACCAATATCTGAAGATTTAGATGAAAAAGATGCTGATATCGCATATAGGGAGGTTTTACTAACAAAAGATGACATTGAGGATTACGATTACTTGCGTATATTCATAACTCAGAGAGCCTCTCCCGGAGGATATTGGTGGTATTTCCCTAAGGGGAAGAATAAAGTTAATGTAGGATTGGGAATCCAAGGTGGAATGGGATACCCTAGTGTCCACGAGTTTTACAAAAAGTACTTAGACGAATACGCTCCGGATGTGGATAAAAGTAAACTTTTAGTAAAAGGTGGGGCTTTAGTACCTACTCGTAGACCATTATATTCCATGGTGTGGAATGGTATCATAGCTGTAGGGGATTCAGCATATACTGTTAATCCAGTTCATGGTGGTGGTAAAGGATCAGCAATGATTTCGGGTTATTGTGCCGCAAAAACGATTTTATCGGCCTTTGAGACAGGCAATTTTTCAGAGAAAGGATTATGGAATATGAATATTTGTTATATCAATGAGTATGGTGCTAAACAAGCTAGTTTAGATATATTTAGGAGGTTTTTGCAGAGGTTAACTGATGATGATATTAACTATGGTATGAATAAGAAAATTATAAGAGAGGAGGATTTATTAGAAGCTAGCGAGAAAGGAGATCTTCATCTTTCAGTAGCTGAAAAGGCTATGAGAATAATCGCGGGTTTAGGTAGGCCATCTCTCCTATTTAAGCTAAAGACAGTTGCTGAGTATATGAAAAGAATTAAGCAACTCTATTTAAACTATCCAACTTCCCCCTCCGGTTTGAAGCAATGGAAGGAAAGTGTAGACTCTGCAATTTTAGAGTTTAATAACGCTATGAGTTAGTAACGTAAGTATTAGTATGATAAGTATTGGTGAAACTAACGGTATCCAAAACGTTTTTAATGCATAATCCCCTACTTCTTCAAGTGCTGTAACCATATTTGAAATCACTTTTCCTATAACTCTTACACCGCTAATATCTATACTTCTAGAATAAACCTCTACCTCCTGCATATTAGAGACTGTTTCCTTCATAAGTTCCTCAATTTCCCTTATGAGATTATCACAAGGTTGGGCTGGGAGATATAAATTCTTAAGTCCAGTAGCAGTACAACTGTGGTCATCTGGTGTTACAAGTAATGGAATATCGACTATTTTAGATAACCTAGACCGGATAGCATTAGTCAGAGATGGGTCAGCGTTATTTGCATATAAATAAACAATTCCAACTTTTCTCTCTCCATCTGAAATTGCAATTGTAATAACTCTGTTATTGCATAACCCTTCACATCCTTCAATAGTCTTCTCTTTAACGTTAAACTTAAGGGTTCTGGTAATCCCCGTCTTTCTTATTTCTTTTATTTTATTTATCTCTTCAATTAAGTGATTCGTTATAGAAGAAGGTATCTCTTCTTTTAAGTACTCGTTGTGACAATCTACTATATAATCACTCTGCTTAACAACGAAATCCCATAATTTTGTTGGTAGGTCATCTATTCCTAACTCTGGTCTCTCTAAGAATGTGAGGCTAGAGTTTGAAAAGAGTAAAGTAACACCTCTAAATTTACAACTTTCCCAACTATATATTCCGTAAAAATCCTCTTTATTCCATTTTCCATTTGTTTCCTCTTCATAAACCCTTTTCGCAATTTCTAATGACTTCTTTGAAGAAGTTAAGTCAAGCTCGTGGCTCCCGGGGCCGTGAAATACTATTGATCGGGGTGATAAATTATTTAATTGGTAAATGAATTTTGAACTGCCTATTTCTCCGCTAATGCCGAAGTGCATTTTAGGGATTATGAAGAAGTAGTTCCCTATCTTAAACATACCTATTCTTATGTTAGTTTTTGTACCTAAACTATCTAATAGTTTTTCAACTGCTTGTGTGTCTTTCCTTAATACCCCCTGGATGAAAGGTCTTGCTATCTGTAGGGATTTTAGACCAACTATTTTTTCTCCTTTTCTATTTATTATATATATGTAGAAATAGAATATTAATGTAATTGACATAGTGTAAATAAATATTTCAATTGTCATGCCAAAAAATAGTGATGGAAATAGGGACGTTAAAAAAACAATCAATGTAGCTTTAATTTCAGAGTATTTAGCAATAATCGAGTAACCCAATAGTGGTGCGAATATTCCAAATGCATAAAAAGTTTGGATACTCAAAAAGGAGATTATTAAATATACAAAGGCTGTAAGGTTCGTGAAAAATAATGAAAGCTTTAATTCCCTTATTAGCCCTAACGATACAACAAAATACGTTATGAAGGCTAAGAGAAAATCCACACCAACAGTTATACTTCTTAATCCTACTAATATCGATTCAAATACTGAGAAGCCAGAAATAACTTTTAGGTTCGGTAAACTTTTTAGTTTGGAATAGTACTTTCTCGTAATAGCTTCAGAATTCACATTCTATATCGCGTAACGGGGGTTAAAATGTTGTTGTCAAAAGAAATGCTAGGGGTTGATAAATTAATAAAGAGTGAGAGTAATGAATGTGAGGTTTATGTAGCTGAAAAAGGGAGGAATACTTTCTTAATAGTCTTATTTGATGGCGATCACGCAAATTACTTTAAAGTAACTCCAACATTTCCGGGCAAATGGGATTGTGAAAATATTCTTTATTTTCCATTTGGCTATTTTGGATTTATAAAGGATGAAAACGAATTAATTCCCAAACTCTCACAAAAGATTAAGGAGTTAGAGAGGAATGTTATTGGATCAATATGAATTAATAATCAGCGATGTCGACGGGGTTTTGCTTAGGGAAGGAGAGCCTATATGGCCTAATATTTATGCATTACAAACACTAATTGAAAAGGGGAAGCAAGTGCTCCTTCTCACTAATAATTCTGGGTTCAGCAGAGTACTATTAGCCAGACAACTGAACTATTTAGGACTGAAGATAACCCCAGAAAGGATAATAACTAGTGGTACCGCAGCGGCAATTTACATGAAAGAGCACACAGACGTAAAAAAAGTGTTTGTTGTGGGTGAAGATGGCTTAATAGAAGAACTGAAAAATTTCGGGTTTGAGATACTTGGTGTGAGAGATATTGAGGAAGAAAACCCCGATGCCGTAGTACTTGGTTTAGACAGGCTAACTACATATGAG
>Ga0208662_100170_pt1 | contig 29500 bp, 28 predicted proteins | sample OSPB_host_MetaG_FD_187136 | JGI IMG/M metagenome (GOLD analysis project Ga0208662, IMG submission 187136) | Hot spring microbial mat communities from Yellowstone National Park, Wyoming, USA - OSPB_host_MetaG (SPAdes) (version 2) | ecosystem: Environmental > Aquatic > Thermal springs > Hot... | reverse complement strand
TATAAAGGCGACTATGTTGGGTATGTACTGACCTGAGAGGCCCATTGAGTAGAGGTAAGTCACATCCCTCCTCCCCCTCTGCCTAGAGGCCAAATGCCTGTAAATCAACAACTGGGTTAGGATGGGTGTGGCTAGGACCAACATGGATAGGGTGAACCAGGCCCAGTTAATCCCAAGGAACTTGAAGACCAGGTAATACCCACCGTTAACCTCAGTCACGTTAACCCCTACATACACCCCAGCGTTCATCATGAAACCGAAGATGGAGCCAAAGATGGACGTAAACCCAGCGAACTTCGGCACACCAAGCAGGTGGACAAGGGGCGTTATGGAGCATTGGGCTAACCAACCACTGCTCCAATTGGCGGCAACCCTGACTTTAATTAAATGGCTAACCGACAGCACATTGTATTTACAGGTTGAGTTGAGTGGAGCCAGCATTGCAATGAGTATACTGCGGTTAATGAAGCTGGGGACCGAACCCTCAACAACAGCACTAACCCGGTAAGCACCCACAAACATTATGTAAACCCCAGGCCCATGAACCCCAGCAACACTAACCAAGGACAAACATGCAAACAACACTAATGTCAAAAACAACGTAAGGCGCAACGCATTCACACGTCCCACAAATTCCTAAGCAATCCCTCCCCCCTTTTAAATTTTTAAAAATTGAAGATTAATACGTTGCCGTGGTGACTAGGGATTGGGCCCTTCAATTCTCCTTTGAGATCTTCCCATGCAAGAACAAGACCCCCACCCAAAACCCCCTTCATTGCCTTTAATTCTCCTTTGAGATCTTCCCCAATCCCAAGGATGTAAGCAGAATCCTCGACTGCAACTGGTACAGCCTTCAATTCTCCTTTGAGATCTTCGTGAAAAATGCGATTACGATAAATGTCTTAGAAGATGCCTCCTTCAATTCTCCTTTGAGATCTTCGGATTCCTGCTTTATCCGTGAATTGCATCAATAATGCGGGTTCCAGCCTTCAATTCTCTTTTGAGATCTTCTTAAACAGGTACCTGAGGGCATATTCAGCATTACCCCTCACGGCCTTCAATTCTCTTTTGAGATCTTCTGGTTGCTCTGGTTTTATTTGGGTTTTTAAGTTTTACTGTTTATTTTAAACGGTGACCATTGGAACAGGGTTTCAGAGCTCATTCTATGGTTCATTCTTGTTCCGATGGTTTTGATGATGGAATTGAATGGTTGTTCCAATTGAAAGAAAATGAAGAAATTGAAATAATGTTCCAATGGTTTAAAGTCCAATGTAAAATGAGGGAGTTGCACGAAACATGCAAAACGATGAAGAACTAATTGAAACTAAACCTATGAGGTACATCAGTTAAAATGCATGAATCATGCATTTTAACCGTTTAAAATGCATGATAACTTGCCGATGATTTTTACTTGGCTTATTGATATTAGCCAGATTATACCCGTTGTTGAGGGGCTTAGGGTGTCGTATAACCGTGAGTTGAGGTGAGTTAGTATGGGAGTGCCGTGGATTTCTCCATTTTCATTTATGGGGTTGATGCGTAGTTGCACTGCCTCAAGGCGACTACACTAGTGAATACTCCATTCACCTTACCGCTGATATGATGGTTAAGCCTCGCCCTTCAGGATGGGGTTGCACCACTACGTGGGATAGGCTTACAACCCCCAGCTCCGCTGAATTATTCAGTAACCCCCAAAGAGGGGGTAACAATCAAGACCCCCAAAGTGAAACCCCAAGGCAGAGAGGGGGGCCATTAAGACTGACGTTATCCTTCGCCTGCCCTCAATCTCAATGAGGACGTGGGTTAACTGAGGCTCTTCAGCAACATTAGCCGTCGTACCCCTAACCCTCCCCCACTCTTCACCGGGTCGAATTTGTTTACTGGACTCTCTGGGGTGTGGTTGACGTAACTCCGGTATCCACAAGGGCCCCCGTGCGTATAATTCTCCCATACTCCAGGCCCTCAACATTAATCTTAACCTCCACGTGGCCCACGGTATCTTGCATTGATGGAAGGGGTTTAAAGGGAGGGGCGTTGATTATTAGGAGGTGTGCATACCCAGGGAGGTTGAGGAACTGCTTAGGAGGGAGGCTTACGAAAGGGGCATTGACGTGGAGTTGCTACTTATTGATAAGTTGGCTAAGGACCTAGACCCAGCCATCAAAGTATCCCTCTACCTCAATAAGGCTGAGGAGTTGTTTAAGGAGGCTCTTGACTACCTTAACAGGGGTGACTTGATTCAGGCGTCTGAGAAGGCTTGGGGTGCATGCGCATCGGTGGTTAAGGCATACGCCGAGGGGAAGGGGATGGAGCATTATAGGCATAGGCAACTTGAGGAGGCAATGAGCAGACTCATCTCGGAGAGGGGTGGGGATAAGGAGCTGATTAGCGGTTGGGGAACCTGCCTACGCCTACACTCCAACTTCTACGAGGGTTTCATGACTAGGCAGGACCTGGAGGCATCACTGGAGCTGGTTAGGGGATTCTTAAACAGGATGAAGAGTGAAGTACAGAATAGCAGGCCAGTCGGCAATTCAATGACCTAAACCATTTTAATGCAGCTGGCTTAGTTAAGAGGACTAGGGCAACAAGCCCCACGGTTAAGTTGAGGTTAAGGGGCATTAACCTCGATGAGTTAATATTCGGCTTAGTGTGGTCCCTAGTGTTGATTGGGATGGGTCTTGAGGTCATGGGTTACTACGGCATAAACACTGTTAAAATAGCCCCAACCGCAGCCCAGCAGTACGGCCTAGTCTTAGTGGCATTGGGATTATTAACAATGCTAACCACGGTGGCCATAACCCTACTCAAGGGCTATAGAACAGTGAAGGTGACCACGGCAATTAAGGCTTAATCAACAACCATGCATACCCTCAAATCGAAGATATCCTTAGTTTTAATGCCGCTAAAATGAAGTAATCCATATCGCCAACTCATTTTCTTGACTCCGATTATGGGTGTTAGGTAGCATAATCTAAAGATTCCTCTACCTAACACCATACACCTCATAGCCAAGTTAATTCAATGTTAGGTTACATTTTCTTCAGATTCCCCTACCTAACACCAATGTGCGGTGCATTGGTGTTAGGTAGAAGAGTTAGCTTATTCATTAAACATCACCATCATTTGTGGATTGATGAGGTGCTAAGTGTTAGGTAGATGATAAATGTACGTTAAGCATTAGGGTTCTTCTACATAATGTAATAGTCCTTACTGCAGGGTTTCATTATTATAAGCCCTGGTGATATTGGGTGATGCCGCATGGTGTTAGGTAGAGGAATCTTTAGATTATGCTACCTAACACCCTATAATTTGGTCCTAACAATCGGTGGCTAATGGATTAATACCCTACATTGTATGGTGGGAATGTTTTTAACCTGCCTTGAGTTACTTCTGTGATTACATATTACGCTGAGTTATCTGAGTTATTATGGGTGCTTCAATGCTCAGGAATGCGTGAATAGGGGTGTTATTTATGATGCAGTTCGTAACGCATTAAAGGTTAAAATTAAGGCGCCTGAATGATTTAGCAGACTTAACCCAGGTGGCTCATTAATGAGTATTCCGCCTAGCTTCACCGCAGTTACCTTAGCCGCTGGAAATCGAACTACAGAAAGAAAAACTAACTCAACAAACCTAATACGGCTCTAAAGCCACCCTGTAAAGCGACCCGTAACCAAGCTCAGACAGAAGACCAACAGCCAAGGCGCCTCTGCACTCATCACTATTCCTAAGCCTAATCACCGTGCCCTGGGGCAGGGCCTTAAGCATCGGCCTCCTGAACCTACATGCCTCACTGAAGCCTAGCCCGATGTCGATCACCCTGACCTTGAATTTCTCCCTGTCAAACACCCCATAGACCTCCTCGACGCATTCAAGCCCAGCTACCTTGTTTATGTCCGCTGTGGATTTATCTGAGTAGATTAGTACTGGTTGTAAGGCTATTGCGTAGTCGCCCCTCCTTGGTGGGTCAATTTTCTCATCGCTGACTCTTAGCATTGCTAACCTGCCCTCGCCACCAAGCCTAACCACACCGTTGGTTAGTTTCTTACCTGCCCTCAGTAGGTAGATGAGGTTGAGGTTATGCTTGTAGGATACGTACCTCGTCTTGAACGTCATGTTCACAGTCTTCGCCTCCTCATTCAACTCAATACCGACCTTGCTCCAAGCATACGCATAGCTAATTAATAATCTACCCAGGTCCTCAACGTCCTCACCCCTGTAGTACCTAATCGCCACCCCCACGTAATCTCCAGCATGCTCTTCCTTAAGGAACCTATTGCCAATGGGTATGTACCTGCCATCACCCACCTCGATCAACGGCCCCCACAGCACCGGCTCGCCAGTCCTCGTGTCGAGGTTTAACTCGGTACCCGTGAGCTGGTTTATTAATTCCCTGAGGTCGCATAGGTCGTACTTCTCACTACCGCATTTACAGTCAATGTTTATGCCAAGCAGCGAGCCTATCACCCCAAGTACGGTGCTTGGGAGAGGTGCGTGCACCACCTCGTCTATGGAGAAGCCCTCTATACCGCCCAGATTCCTAACGCCAAGGTGCAGGGGCTCTAGAGGCCTTAGTTTAATCACCGCGCTCATGGATACCCCCTCAGTACCTCATAGGCTCTCACCAACTCATTAATTACGTTTGTGCCCCTTGACTCATCACTGCCTGCCTCGCCTTCTTTAATTGCTGCTTTTCCACAGAGATCAATGCTGTATCCCTGACCTAACGTTGTTATTGATAGGTTAGCCCTAACACTCCCCCTTAACTCCGCAATTTTCGTGTTCCTCCCCACAACATAATCCCAGACGTCGCTCATCATCTGTTTATTACAGTTGTTAATCAATGCTTCCATTATGTCCCTGTACTTCCCGTAATCCTCAGGGACATTACCACTGAGGACGCCGCCAAGTCTCAGTATAAAGAGTTCATTGAGCACGTCAGGTATACCCGATACCTCGTTGCACGATGGGTCTGAGAGTGGCAGAACGGCGAGCTTGCCTGTCCTTGACTCAGAAATCACCAGCGTATCCTTGCTGAACTCCTTACCGTTTAGGGCCCACGTAGTCTTCTTAGCCACACCCTCGAGCAATTCAACGGCCTCCCTAACCTCCTCACTCATCACGTCCATGATGTTGGCAAACCTGAGCGAGAAACTCCTTCCGAAACCATAGGCCCTGGGCGCTGCCATGTAGTAGTTACTGATTCTGTGGAATCCATCCTCATCACCCCAGTAATTGTTCCTTAGGTCCTTAATCATCGAGATGGCTACTTCCGTCGGTGCCAGGGCCAGCGTGTCGTCCCCACCACTGAATATTAGACCAGTAATTGGTGTGGTGTAGTACTTGAAGGTGATGTAGTACTTGAAGTTTGCGGCTAGCATGTCCTTGAGCGTTGTCACCATGAGCGCCATTGATAACGCGGCGTAGTACGTCGGCGTAACCACGAGGCCTATCCCCTCCTTAATCAACCCATTGATTATATCGATTAACCTGTTATAAGCCCCAACAGGAGTTACCGGGTCGCTGGATTGCTTCAGTTGCTCAAGGAGTGACACGTAGCTGCCCAGGTCTATCTCGCCCCTGCTTAGTTTACCTGCATCATCCGCATCACCCCTAATTATGGCGTAGTAAGACCGGTAGTGAATTATTGATGGGTCGGGCCTAAGTTTATCGAGGCCGTATTTATTCGCTACCTTGATGTCGGTCGTTAACGTGTTTAGAAACTCGTTGATGTGGTTACTGAGTATTTTATCCGCGCACTCATCAAATTCTCTACGGGCCTTCTCCAGCGTACACTTGGGATCATCTCCACATAGTATTGTTATGTCCTTTCCATCACTATTTAAATAGTTGTAGAACCGCTCGCACTCACCCCTCGCTTGTGTTGATTGCTCTAATTTACCGTATGCCTTCATGTACCAGGCGAAAGCCACATCCTCCGTACTGTCAAAAATTGGTATGCCGTATACGGCCTTGAATCTGTAGTACAGCGCTCTCTTGAGTAGGCACAATGGGCCTAGTGCTTCGCCGGGCTTTATATACGTAAGTAAATCATTAGGATTAGTAATGCCTAGGGTTTTTAGGAGGTTCTTCGTTTCATCATCATAGTCATTGGAGTTACCTGGGTTCCTCCTCAGGTGTAGTATTGCTGGTTCGTTACCACAGACTGAGCAATAGATATAACCAACGTTTCTTTCATCAGGCTTCAGGATTGCTATGTTTGGCGGAGGATTGGTTTTGTCTTCCTTATTTTCTTTATAGAATACGTACTTGCGGTAGGGGTCTATAATGGGTTTGGTTATTATGTGTTTGGTCGCGTCGTATATGAACCATGGTTTGCCGATTATTAGACTTTTCCTGCTGAGGTTTCGTACCTTTGTGTTTAGTATGGCTAGACTTAAATCAAATGTTAAATACCAACCTAGTTCTTTCAGTTCTTTTAGTATTTCCTCTTCCTCCTCTTTTTTACTAGGTTTGCTTTTTTCTTTACTCTCAATTAATTGCTTGATTATTTCGAGAAAAACCTTGACCTTCTTCAAGTTATTCTCCGTCATGCCCTCATTAACGCATTTCTCCGGAACCGTATTTCTTGTTAGGTAGTTTTGTAGGCATTCATGTATGGTTCCTATGTTTACGGTATTTATACGGACCTGAATTAAGTCATCAAATACCTTAGCATCCTTTAAATCGTTGTAAATTCTCTCAACCATCTGTAGGAACTCATTACCACTGCTTTGTACTTTTTCAAGTAATATTGCGAGGTCGCCGCACTCATTAGTTATTAAACCGGTTAGTGCCCATTGGGTTAGGCATTGTTGAGCGTTGTCGAAGTGTTTCTTAATTTCGTCTTTCAATTCGTCTTCGTTTTTTGCTGCTTCGGCGGGTAAGAGTAAGATTATTGTTCCTGGTATTATTGGATTACTTAGTAATAACTGTTCGGGTATTTTACTATCCTTTGCCCAACCGAAAATTATATTGCCATAGAATTTCCTAATCTCTTCAAGGAGAATCTTACTAGGTAAGCGTTTCTCTTCATCGCTAGTCTTGCCTTGACTTGTCTCCTCACCTTTAGGTAAGTTTTTACCAAGTGACTTCTCTAATTCGATTAGTTTTCTACTTAATGTGACATGGTATATCGGGTTCAGCCTAAGCGTCGGCTTAACCACAATATCAGGCCCATACTCCCAAACCAAGGGCCATACGGTAAACCATGCAAGCATTGATACCAACCAGCTGCCTGCCCAAAAGTCGCCGGCCTTCCTGGCTGAGTTCACGATCCTCTGTATGCCGGGTATATCAACCTCGACCAGGTAACCGCCTATGTTTCCATCGGGCCATAACATATTTACAGTCATTGCCGCTGCATAGTTGTGGTCAAAAACTGTGTGGGTGGGCATCCTGGTTTCGGCGAGACTTGGTGGTAGTCCTTGTTCGATCCATTTTAGTTCGTATAGTGCATAGAATAGGTGGTACATTGTCCTTGCTTGTTCGATCTTGTCGTATTTACTCAAAACCTCTATTGCAGTGCTTAGGATACTTTTCATTTCCGATTTTGCATATTCCTTGACTTCTTCACAGTTGATATCCTTAGGTAGGTCTTTACTTAATTTTGGGTTGAATATGTTGTGTAATTTCGAATATTTAAACATACCCTGACCAGATGCACCCAATCTTTCAAGTATCCATCTATCCATTGATGCCGATAAACGATCAGCATATTGAACTAATTTACGTATAGAACTATCCGGAGGAATATTTCCAAAGAACTCTTTAAACCCAATCTCTTCCCAGAACGCCTCTGCCTCAATCTCGTGATCGCTTTTATCTTTTTTCTTACGGGCTTCAGGGGACTCAACACTTGATTGGGGCTTCTCAAGGCACCTAGGTTCACCCAGGAGGATCCACATCTTGTTCGGTGGATCATGTAGTAGTGCCCATGCTTTAGCCTTGAAGTAATTGTACCAATCCACGGGTACTCTTATAGTGTAGGTTTATAAGTATTGAGTTATCATTAGTGGTAAAACTTATAAGGAGTAGGCTAGTGTATAATTAATGAGCCAGCGGGATGCCAAATTAATACTCCTAGAATCATTGACTCCGCTGCACCCAGGTAGTGGTAGGGGTTCGGCTTACGTTGATCTGCCTGTACAGAGGGATGAGTTCGACTTCCCAACCATATGGTCAAGTAGCCTTAAGGGTGCCTTAAGGTCGACGCTAACGTTATCATGCAACGGCATTAATGATGCTGTGGAGAGGGTTAAGTGCAGGAGGAAAGTTTACCTAGTCTTTGGCCCCGAGACTGATGAGGCCTCTGACTACGCATCAGCCGTATCAATACTGGACGCGAGGCTGGTCCTCATACCAGCCAGGTCGCTGAGGGGTGTATGGACGTACGTAACCTCACCACACCTACTCAACTACCTACTCACGTACATGGAGGTGGTTAACCACGGTAAGAGGAATGACTTAGCTAAGTTGGTTGAGCAGGTTAAGGGGGTTGTTAAGGATGGCACAGCCATCATCAGTAAGCCTGACCTACTGGTTAGTGGTAACAGTATAGTCATCAATGAGCTTGAGTTAAGCGCAACCCAGGACGCAACCCTAAGCCAATTAATTAACCTACTGCCAGGCGACATCAGGAACATTGCAAGTGAGAGGGGCTTAACGGTGGTTAGTGACGGTAATGCGCAGGAGGTGGTTAGGAGGAGCCTGATTATTCAACCGAGGATTAGGCTGGACTACGCCACAAAGACCGTCAGTGGTGGTGGTCTCTGGGAGGAGGAGTATGTACCCCAATTCACAGTCTTCACAACAGCAATACTCTGCAATGGCACTAAGACTAAGGGCGATGAGGAATCAATTAAAAGGTGGATTAATAGGGATGGCAGTGGTTTAAGTAATGGTGAAAAGAAGAAGCTGGAAGATGAATATAAGTCGCTGGTTAGTAGCCTAAAGGATGCTAATAATGTTTGCACGGAGGCGCTTGGCGGTGGTAGGGGGCTTACAAGCCTATTCTTCGGCGGTAAGGAGACTACTGGTAAGGGGTTGGCTAAGATCATTGAATGGTGACCGGTATGCAAGCCAATGAATCACTAAACCTAGCCATAAGGTGCATTGATGCTTTGAAGAAAGTATTCGGGGGAAATAAGAATATTCTGGATGGGTTTAGGTCGAGGGCCAGGGATGGGCCCTCAAGCATTTACTACAGCGGCTTAACGTACACCATAGCCTACATAGCGTCAAAGGCCAGTAAGGAAAAGATCTCAGGTGATGAACTGATGAGACAAGCCTTAACGGAATCTGACGTGGGGGCCTTGTTCGAGAGGTGGAAGAATACAGCCGAGAAGGAGGCCTATGAGTTATATGGCGCATGCCTAATGAGGGCTATTAGGGAGGTGGCCAAGCTGGATAACGCAAACGACCTGTTAACACTGTTGAAGGTGCTTAACGATCCAGGTAGGCAAATACTTGTCACAAATAAGGTGCTTGAATTCGCTGAGTGGTTGAAGAGGTTAGCCGAGGCATCAATACCTGGGTGAGTGATGTGGAGTACGTTAGGCTTGAGTTAACCCTAGAAACCCCCTTCCTACCCGGCTCAGCTGATCCCAACGTTGTCGACTCTGATTGGCCGCTAAGGCCGAGTGAGGTTAAGGGTATTTGGCGTTGGTGGGCCAGGGCCCTGGTGGCTGGTGCATTATTCAATAGAGGGCTACTCCACGGTCAAGGTAACCGTGACGCCGTTAAAGTACCGACTCGTATAGAGGCTAATTGCGTATCCAGAGTCGTGGGGCGTGGCCTCGGGCTTGGCTACGCTGGTTCTGATGGGTCTATGTCATCGTGCTTTAGGATTAGGCTTGAGAGAATGAACTTCAATGCGCCTAGGAACGTTGACTATGGTCTCACTAACAGGCTTCAGAGGGTGAGGTTGTTAACCCTCGGTAAGAGACCTGCCCAGCTTCAGTACGTGGATAGGGGTTCGGCGACCATGGTAATTGAGAGCCATACAGCCTGTAACCTAGATAATGCATCAATAGAGGCGGCGTTATACGCACTAGCCCTTGCCCTAAGATTATCGTGCTTCGGTAAGGGGGGTAGGAGGGGCTTGGGTTGCTTCAGCGTTAGGGCTTACGGCAGGTATTCAGGAATATTCAATAGAGGTTATGGAGAACCCAGGGAGCCTGGAGAACTAGTTGAAAGTGCCCTGAATACCGTCGGCAAGGTGGTCGACTCCATGGTTACTAAGGAATGCAGAGGGTTGGAGGGTAAGGGTATTGGTGACTGTGAATTACCCCCAATGCCAATCGTGAGTACTAATAAGGACTACACTAACTGCATCGACGCCAAGTACAGAGAGGGGGTTAAGGGCCTAGGTAGGTTAACGCCGTATAAGTTAATAATGATTCAGGGAGGCCAGAGGAGGGACTTACTTGACGTACTCCACAACTTCTTCCTTAGACCCACTAGGACTAGGGCCATACATGGTAGTTACGGTGTCCAGGACTCGCTGAGGCAAGAGTTGAAGGCTTGGATCCTTGGGTTGCCTAGGGAGCAGAGGGGTACTGGGTATGAAATCATGGGGAGCGCAAGTAGGAGGGCTTCACCCATGCTACTGGCCGTGCGTGGTAATGAGGCCTACCTAAGCGTTTTCACCTCAGCCGACTGGCCAAGCACGCTTAGGTGGCGTGGGGCTGGGTCGAGACCATTACAGATTAATGAAAAGGAGGTGATCAACGCCACAGCCATAGCCCTCGGTGAATTTATGGAGTACCTCAGGAAGAGTAATATTCAGGGTGTTAAGGCATGGCCATGAGCACCAAGGCAAGCTCCATAAGGGCGTCACCACAGGTTAACATACCCAGTTACCTAAGGCTGAGACTCATAGAACTAATAACGAGCGGCGGCAAGCAGGCTGGCCGTGGTGGTAAGGCATTGTCGCTCAAGGATGAGCTTAACCAGTTGAATAGGGCCTTAATGATTGAGTTGAGGGATGCCTATAAATGCGATAACATTAGGGACCTACTCATTAATGTCGCCAAGCACATGGATTACGTGGCGAAATCCCTTGAGGAACTGGGCTACCAGGTGATTTTCAGGGGTGACATGGTGTTAATGAGCAGGCTGGCCATAAACCTGAGGCACCCGTACACTGAGCCTTTGGAGCCTGGCATTTCCTGGGACCCGTATTGGAACCTGCCCTACATACCCTCATCATCACTCAAGGGCGCCATTAGGGCCATTGCCGAGAATACTAAGTCACCGTGCGTCAGGGCTTTTGGTAATACAGAGGAGTCCTCAACAATAGTCGTCCTCGACTCATACCCAACCTACTGCCCAGGCGACAAATCCCTACTGACCCTGGACATCATTAACCCACACTACAGTGAGGTTGAGGGTAAGGTTAGCGAGGTTGAGTCCAGCCCAACACCACTAACCATGCTAACCGTGTCCACCGGGGTAGCCTTCAGGGTGATTATACTGACGGCTAGGAACAGGTTAACCACTAGGTGCAACAAAGTCTCTAAGGACTACGTATATGTAAACAAGGACTGCAAGGAAGCATGCACAATCAACGACCTCAGGAACATTATTATGCAAGCCCTTAGGGAGGGCATTGGAGCAAAAACAGCACTGGGCTACGGGGCATTCCGCATAGAATAAAAAATAAAAGTTCATTAGCACTTTTAAAGAAATGATGAAGCTTATACTGGAAAACATAGGACCAATTAAGAGCGCGGAGATTGAGTTAGGCAAGGTAACGGTACTCTATGGACCCAACGCCGCCGGTAAGACCACCGTGGCGAGGGTGCTTGAGCAGGTGATTAAGATGCTGTGTAGTGGGGGTACAGAGAAGAAGTATTTGGCCGTGTTGGTTAATCGTGAAAGTAGAAACGGTCGTATCGAGCTTGTCGATGATAACACAAGGTACAATGTGGAGTTGAAAATTAATGATGATGGGAAGCTTGGGGTAAAGATATTGAGGAATGGCGAGACCATACTAGGGGAGGTTGTATTAAAGGATGGTGCTAGGCAAATTGATTATAAGTATTATGACAAGGACCTAGTAAACACGGGCTTGTTTGAGAATTTAGGTTTGTGTTCGATGATCTGGGTTAGGCATGACCACGCTAGATTAATCAATATTAACTCAGAGTACGAGGACAAGCCAGTTAGGCTTACTGATTTATTTACGCCCACCACACTTCACACCTTGGTGGACCCCCAGAAAGAGGAGCAACTGTTCATGGAGGAGTATGACAATTACGTATGGAGGGTAAATAGATCACTTAGCAACCTAACGCAGCATCACGTTAGTTCGACACAAACGCTTTACTTCACCGATAACCAGCACTTCTACGACGAGAACCACGTGGCGGAGGGGGTTAAGAGGGTGGCGTTGATTATTGCGTCCCTCGAGCTTGCGAGGAGTATACGGCATAGGAGGCCGGTGGTGTTTGTGGAGAGCCTTGAGGATTCCCTGCATGTTGATTATGTGACTGCATTAGTTGATGCTTTCTCAACCTCCGAAGTCCCAGTGATTGCGGAGACCCATAGTATGCATGCAGTGATGCTTGCTTATAGTAAGAAACTGGGTTACTATGTACTTGAGAATGGTAGGGTGTTTACCGATTTAAAGGAGTCATCGCTATTCGAGAGGGAGCGCGGCGTAGTATCTCAATTAAGCGAGATATTGTAGTAGTGAGGTAATATGAGTGAGGCATGTGGGAGCAATATATTGTGTTGCAATGATAACTCCCCTTTCGATGATGAATGTGGTGAATTATGCAAGTTAATAAATCCAAGAAGCCAAGACTTTATAAAAATTTTAAAAAATAGTATTAACATTGAGTATCCTGAATCAATATGCATGTGTAGGTACGATAAAAGCGGTGGCTGTAGATCGCAAGTACCCATTTGCAACATGGGTGTGGGGGGAGGTCCTGATATATGTATAGTTATATACTATGGGTCTTCCTGGCATCGTGCCTTTATTGAGTGTAAATGTGGAATGCGCAGTGCTGGTTCGCGAGCTATTGAAAGCTTGGAAGAAGAATTAGGAAAAAAGGTTAATGTTTTAGTATCTAGAGCTCTCTCTTATAGATTCATCATACTTCTTGTTTCTTCTCGTATTCGTATTAAAATGGATAAGCTAGAGAATAAGCTACGGGAGAATCTAAATATACCCGTATATGTAATGGGGTGTTTAGGAACATGATTATCCTTGAATTGAGAGGTTACGATATAAATGAGATGATTAAAAGCATAGGCAAAGCTTGCCGAATAATAGGTAACCCAAGTATCAGGGGTAAGGCAGGTAAGGACATAAGCACCATAAGCTTCACATGCGAGTACAACGATGATTTAAGGCTTTTCATTAACGTCTACCAAAACCGCAAGACAATATTTACCCAACTCTTCCTCGATAGCGCCTTTGATGAAGATATCTACGTCACTGAGAAGGTTAGGGAATTCATCACCAGCAACATCGATGCGGTCAAGGCCATGCTTAGGGGACTTAAGGACGCATTAAACCCCGTGCTCGGTATGGCCTCGCCCTACCCACACGCCATGTTCATGCTGGATCTCGAGGATACCCTGCTCAATAAGCTCTGGCAACTCAGTATAAGTGGAGGCGATATCTGCTCCGTAGTGAATGCCGTACTCCTCATCGATAAACCATCAATATTAGCGCACCAAATGATCATGGCCATCAAGAGCCCACTCGGTTTATTATTGACATCGGAGCTACCCATTGACCTACCAGACCTAGTCAGGTGCATAGAGGATAAACCAAACTGCGGTTTTGAGTCAGCTAGGGACCTCGTTAACGCGCTTGAGAAACGTGGCTGCATTATAGCCTATGAGGATGACCTGGCAATAATCAAATCAAAGGCTTAGCACAATTAAGAATATCCCACAGGCAAAACCACGAAGGCCCATAAACAAGACAACAAGGCCCAAACCTAATAAATCATGGAAACTAATTAATCCATTCTATTCTACCGTTAAAGCCTTTTTCATTATTGTGGGATTGAATTGTTCGTTAAAGTCTTCCTGAGTATAGTGTTCAAGAAATCGTTAGAGGGTTTACGTATCGTAGGTTTGGGGAGCAGATAGACCCTCTAACAGAGACCCATCAATAGATAGAGGAGGTTATAAATCCCCCAAGGGGTAGCTCGGGGTGAGATGAATAACAAAAACTTGACCATAAACCTACAAAACATAGGTCCCATAAAGACTGCAGAAATTGAGTTAGGTAAGGTAACGGTACTTTATGGACCCAACGCCGCCGGTAAGACCACCGTGGCAAGGGCTATTGAGGATGCAATCAAGTTAATGAATAACATTAGCATTGAATGTGGCAAATTAATGGAATTAATAAAGTACGACACTAAGGTTGGGAGGATGACGCTCAACGATTACGAGGTTTCGCTAGAGAGGTCAGAGGGATTTGAGAATGTGAATGTGGTTATTAAGAGAGGGGCAGAAACCCTACATAGTGGTGGGTGTGGGGTTGGGATGTATTCAACATATTTAACAGGGCTCCATATAGCGGGTGATTTAGGTGTGGATTCCCTAGCCTGGGTTGGGTACAATGATGTGAGATTAATAAACGTTGGGCCTGAGAATCCACTCACTCTAACAGACCTACTTAAACCATCATTAATTGGGGGGTATATAAGTAGGAGTGCCAGTTATACAAAGATAGCCAGTGATTATAATAGGTACTTAATGGATGTAAATGACGCATTAGAGCTCGTAGTTAATGGAAGACTTGAGCTTCAGGAGGACAAGGTGCTCTTCTACGATGGTGATTACTACTATGAACTCAACCATGTGGCTGAGGGCATCAAGAGAGCTGCCCTAATCATTACAGTTAAGGCTTTAGCGGAGAGATTGAGAGGTTTGGGTAAGTCACCAATAATGTTTGTGGAAAATTTCGAGTCCGCATTACATATCGATTACGTTAAGTCGCTACTTGACGTATTAAGCGAGGGCAACGTCCCAGTCATTGTAGAGACACATAGTGGTTTTGCCATTAAGTATGGAGCGAGGAAGATGGAGGAGAGCAAGGGATGGAGGGTCTACATTATTGAAGATGGCAATGCGTTCACGGACCTAACAAAGTCAGAGTTATTCAAGAGGGAAAGGGAATTGATAGGGTAAGCTACATGATGTGCAGGATAATTAATAAATGTAACAATAATCTATGCATTAATCAAACTGAGAATAAGAAAGAGCTTATAGAACAAGTCAAAGATCGTGAATGTGGCGTTATATGTGATACCTTGTATGCCTTACAGTATGATAAAGATTTTAGGAATTTTCTAAGCGAATTAGAGCATAGGAAGAAAAAGATTAAAGGAGGTAAAACTTTATTAATATGTAGATGTGATAAATCGGACCCAAATATATGTCGTAATGCAGGGGTTAATCAGGTACCTTGCTGTGATTGCCCTCTTAATAATTGGCCTGATCTGTGCATGGCCATTATGGGTTCTAAAGGGTGTGTTATCGTAGCTATTAGCTGCAAATGCCGTTTAACTAGCAGAAAGTATAAAGAACCTGTTAAAGTTCAGTATGGTGGCTACGAGACTGCAGATGACCTTGTGAGGTAGCTTGCCGATAGATGCAGTGTCGAGTATGATGATGGTTTAGCGGTAGTAAAGCCTAAGATTACCTAGTTAAAATGCCGCTGAAAAACATGTTCTTAGTTAAGGTGGAGGATGTTACCATGCCTTTAAGGCTCAAGCTTAACACTGCCGGCAAAGCAACGGTACCTTTTAATATCTTTGCAGTAGCTTGGCTAAATCATGGTTACGTATCTAGGTACAGCCTTCAGCCTACAAATGATACCCCCTGAAGCCGGGGAGGTTACCATTAAGGTTAGGAAATTGACGGTTGAAGAGGCTAGAGAGGTGTTGTCTGGTGGTTTCATCAGCGTGGTGGGTCATGAGGTAACAGCTAGGGTAATGGAGAAGCTACTCGGCATTAAAGTACCCATTAATAGGACTACAATAAGGCTGAGTAAGGGTGATGTCCTCGTTGTATTTCAACTGCTTCACGGCCGCACTGAGCAGACCAGGGAGTTAACGCCGCAGGAGGTTGAAGATGCGGTTAATAGGGGCTTGTACGCAATCTACATAGTTAACGTTAAATCCTAGGTTAGTAATTGCCTAGTTAGGCAATCGATTATGAATCTCTTAACTAAGTCCCAATTCTTATAATACCCAACCTCAACATTCAGGTCAACCTTCACATCCAGCCAAGGTTCTGGGTCCATGTAAAATCCTGCATGGGCCATGAAGTTCCTCAGTATGTACCTATCGCACTTTACTGAAACAGCTACACCAACCTGACGCTGCCTTGGCGCCACCCTTCTTGATAAAATACTACGTAGTGAGTCAAAGGTGTCCCTTATGATTACTTCGGATGCCTTAGAAACCTTCTCGAAGTATGGCGTAATCGCTTCCTTAAGCCTATCAGCTGGCATGTAATTCCCCAGTAGCTTCTCTGACTTTAACCAATCCAGTAATGAGGCGCAGAGGCACCTTGTAAATAGCTTTGCATAAGCCACCTCAGGTTTAACATACTTCGTGAACGTTATGGTATAGGAGCTGCCTGACTTACTAACATTAATGGCCTTTAACAATTCCCCATACGTTAGGTTGGCGAGTACCCAACTTGCCTCATCCGCCTTAATCAACTCCCTGCATGATTGTATTAGGGCTACTGGCGCATTCATCATTAGCGACCCTATTACGGCTAATTCATTCTGGTCGAGGGATTTTGCATCAGTGCGGATAGCCGTAATGATTGGATCCAGGTAATACCTACCCATCCTTAATTCACCTATGTTGCGTACATCAAACACCCTAACGTTGTCCTCAGTACCAACCTCCACGGCATTAAATATTCGAACATCCACGGCGTAACCAGCCTTAAAGCCGTTCAACGCCAGCGCCAGTGATGCAAGCATCTTAGCTAACTCAACGGTTAGGAGGGGCATGTAGTTTATGCCGTGCGTAATGTCCACAATCAACTCCTTAACGTCCTTAAGCCCCGAAGCCTGCGTGAGTACAGTTAACTGCGCCGTTGGGGCTGTGGGTGACTCTTCAATGGCCTTGGGGGTTTCGCTAAGTATGTCGAGTAGCCTAGCCAATGCGTAGGTTAGGTATACACCGGGTTCAACATTACCGCCTACACCGTACCTTACACCCTCCCTAACGCCGACGTAGGGCACAACGGCAACGTTAATGTTGCCAGCTGAATCAATGCCCATTGACTTAACCGCCACACACGTTACATACCTATTGACTAATCCAACCCACTCATTGTAATCCTTCACCTCACCGGGGCTAATCAGGTTATCCTCAACATTTAAACCCACCTGTTTGGCGCAGTACAAGGCTTCCTCGTTTGGGCTCCGGCTCCTAGCCGTTATCACGCTGTCCAGCGCTATGATGATAGCCTTATCGACACCATACTCCCTCATCATGAAGGGTAGTGTCGTGTAGGAGTAGTACGCGACACCCACTGGCCCATGGCGGTACTTGGCGTTACCCCACTCAAGTGGGTTGCCCCATGAGGCTAGGTAAACTTTCATTACCACTTAATTCTAGAGGCGCAATGCTTTTATACTTAACTAAATTAGAGGTATAATGAGTACTGTTGGTAAAAATGCATTATTAGTGGCAACCTGGGGTTTACCATTAACCTGGATCTGCGTCAGGTACATACCACCCAGGCTTGAGGCTGGTGAACTGTGTAGGAGGCCCATTGACTGCGGGTATGATCAGCAGGGTAAGTACTCCTTCTCCTCAACATCCGTCATCTACGATGAGTTGAGGAGGGGAGGCTGGGATGTGAGGATTTTGGTTATCAGCCAGGACACATTAGTGGCCAAGTGCCAGGAGGGCGCTGGCCGTCAGGGTAGTCAAGGTAGGGCTGGGCCCCAGGGGCAGGGTCAATGCTCAGGTGAGTGCAATGAGGCTAGGAAGAGGGAGGTTGATGATGAGTATTGCAGCGGTAATACGAAGCTCTTCGAGGAGGTTAAGGGCTCTGGATCGGTGGATTACATGAAGTTGGTGGAGCAGGTTAGGGGTGTATTGGGGCGTTATGCAAGGGTTTTACTAGGCGATGACGTCGACTCCAGGTTGAGCATCGTGGTGCTGCCTGGGTCTGGGTACTACAGTGGTTATAGGTTTGAGAGCACGCTTGAGAATGCCAGGTTCACGCTGATGAGGGAGCTTTACGATGAGCTGAGGGATTATGAACCAGACGCCGTAATCTTAGACATCACGCATGGCGTAAACTACATGCCGGCCATGACCTACAGCGCAGCCATGACACTGGCCAGGGTGCTCTACGCAGCCAGGGGGAGTCCTAGGTACGTGGTCACACTTAACTCAGACCCAGTCACCCAACAATCACGTTGCGGCGACATTAGGGTGAACGTGGTTGACGTGGTTGATATGGATAAGGAAGGGGTAACCATAGGCGACGCCCTAAGGGAGATTGGGGAGTTTGAGGGAACCTCCATTAACATCCTGGTGAGGGAGCCGGCCACAACTGGTGATAGGCCAATGAAGGCTGTGTCAGAACTTAGGAAGGGTGATGAATCAGTGAGGCAGCTATCCCGGAAGTACATTGGGTGTCTGGGCAATGCCCTTGACTACGGCATGATACTCTACATGGCGGCATCACTCACTCAGAAGGGTTTCGATGAATTCGTGAAACTAGTGAGTGATAAGGTTAATGGGGTTTACGAAGCCATTAGGCAGTTGGTGAATGTGAAGTACGAGGACGGCTACGTGGTGGTGAGTAGAAACTACGCCGCCAACAGTGACCTGGTGCTTCAATACGTGGCAACCGGGGTTTTAAGCCACGTTAAGGGTGTGGTTGAGGGTTGCAGGGTTAACGACGGCTACGACTTGAATTGCCTCAGGGATGCCGTTGAATCACTTAGGATAGGTAACCTGGCGAGGACGATCTTCGAAAACGAGGTGAATAACATTACGGTTAGGTACGCCGACGACATTACAGGTGAACCGAGGCTACTGTGTAGCGTTATGGGTGAGGAGTGTGGGGAGTGTTCTTCAGTTGATAAGAGGAACCTGATCGCCCACGCAGGGCTTGAGAAGACGGTCACCCACGTGTATAGGTGGGGTGGCAGGGTGCTTGTTAAGTATGTTGAGAAGTGCCTTGGGAAAATAGAGGCGAACACGTGTTAGGTTATGAAACCTTGGAGCATTCATTAACCACCTCAAGTAGTCTCCTCACCCACTCCCTCGGCTTAATTAAGCCATCCACCTCCTCCACTAGGCCCCTCTCCAATAGGTCATCCACGTCCACACCCTGCTGCTTAAGCACATACCTGGGTGCCCCATTACCCACCTTACCCAAGACGCCCAAGTAGTCCTGCCTAATGCCTATTGGGAGCATGGGTAGTTCAACGATCTCCCTGAAGCTCTCGTGCATGTAGATGACCCTCCAGGCGCAGGACATTAAGGCTATTAAGGCCGTGTAGGTTGTTTCAGGCTTAAAGCCCGCTGTGGCGTTAACCACGACTTTAAAGCCCTGCCTAGCCTTACTTACAATTAACCTGGCGTACTTGTCAATAAGCTCAACCAAACCCTCACTGAAGAATGTTGGCCCAGCCCCAAAGCCCTTAACCACAATCGGCTCATAGGGCGTCACCTTGGCTACGCCCAGAAGCCCCACCCCCCGCTCCCTGATCAACTCGTAAACCACGTTCGCGCAGAACCTAGCTGTACCAGTGTCGGTTGGGTATAGGTAAACCTCCACCTCGCTAATGCTGTGGCGGGCTGGTAGGGAGTTGAAGAAGGCCATCATGGAGTTGAGCTCGGCACTAAACCTACCAGGGTCACTACCCACTATCTCAAGAACCTCCCTAAACACAGGGTCACCGGGCGTAGCCCTCTTAAGGAACTCAACCTGAATTGGGTCATCTGGAGGGGCCCTAGACGGCTTCGGCTTATTAGGTGGGTTAAGTAGGTCGCAGAGAACCCTACTCACAGGCCTAATGGGCTTATTACCCTTACCATAAAGCATGCAATCCTCCCCTTTAACAGAACCCTCAAGGTTACTCAGTATACTCGTACCAACAGTACTAAGTAAAGCCAACCTCCACTCCCCCTGACCCATTAAGCAAAAACTATTAACATGAATTTAAGCATTACGGCAACCGGCATAAGCTAAAAATCTTCCTACCACTAAAGGGGGATTATCCACCTGCGGTAACGACAATCCTTCAATTCTCCTTTGAGATCTTCCCCAAAATCCCAGCCGACGGCCTAGCCATCACGGATAATGGGCCTTCAATTCTCCTTTGAGATCTTCCCGTAAACTCGTTGCACTAATTGCATCAGTGATTAATCATACCTTCAATTCTCCTTTGAGATCTTCACAGGGGCGTCGCCTCGGCGCTCGGTAGCCTGGTTGAGGAGCTCCTTCAATTCTCCTTTGAGATCTTCTACAGGAGGTTGCTGAGGGAGGAGAACCACAATGGTGTTCCTTCAATTCTCCTTTGAGATCTTCCAGTTCCTGAACATTGCCCTTGCGCCTTGGATAGCCCTCAGGTACCTTCAATTCTCCTTTGAGATCTTCGTGGAACCCGAGGTGAGGGTGGTTAGGGATAGGATTCTTAAAACCCTTCAATTCTCCTTTGAGATCTTCATGCCGGCCAATGCACCGATGCCACCGCCAACCGTGTCTATTCCTTCAATTCTCCTTTGAGATCTTCCGGTTGCTCTGGCTTTATTTGGGTTTTTAAGTTTTGTGGTTTATTTTAAACGGTGTCCATTGGAACAGGGCTCCGGGGCTCATTGCATGATTCATTCTTGTTCCAATGGTGCTTATGATGGAATTGAATGGTTGTTCCAATTGAAAGAAAATGAAGAAATTGAAATAGTGTTCCAATGGTTTTAAGTCCAATGTAAAATGTGGGGGTTACATGTGATCGTGCACTTTAGATGGTGGTTGAATGTGGTGTGAAGTTAAAGTTGAGGTATGGTGTTGATGCATGTTTCATGCATTTTAACTGGTTGGCAGGCATGATGGTTAAGTTAATCTTAGGTTACCTGTGGGGGTTTTGTGCTTAGGGTTAGTAGGGTTAGGATTCTCGGTGTTGGTGACTTGGTGGTGGAGTTGCGTGGGTGGTCTAGGGAGGTTTCTGAGCCGCCCTATGAGTATCTGCCCACGGTTTCGGAGGTTTTCTCCCCCTGCCCCACTCATAGGGATTCATTCCTCAGGAGGGTTAATGGTGTTAAGGTTAACCAGAGCGCTGCCCTTAACGTGGGTAGGGTGCTTCATGAGGCGTTCCTGGCCCCCTTTAGGTATGTGCAGAGGGGTGAGGTTGGTTCACTTGTGGATGGCTTAGCTGAGCTTAAGCAGAGCCTGGTTAATAATGCAGGTGATTTGGCGGGTATCGTTAAGGTTGTTTACGATAGGGCCTCGGCCATAGCCCTGAGCCTAGTGGCTGAGTCCCAAGTCGCTCCGGTGGTTGTTGAGCCGCCGCTTGACGGTGCCTTAATAGGCTTCTCCGACGTTATTAAGCCCGACTTAGTCGTGGGTTTAATACCGGTTGAGGTGGTTGTTACTGATAACTGGGATTACCTGGGTAGGAAGGAGCTTGCCCTAGCGGCCTACGCATTGGCGTTGGAGGCCATGTGGGGTAACCCCGTTAACTACGGGGTGCTGGTCAACATTAACCCTAGGACCGGTGGCTTAGCAAGCAGGGTGCTAATCTTAACGGACGACTTAAGGAGGGCTGTGGTTAGGGAGCGTGATACCGTGGCTAGGATAGTGGCTAGGGGTGATGACCCTGGTGTTGCGCCTAAGTGTCCTGAAACCTGCCCATTCTACAACCACTGCAGGGGTGGTCTCGGTGATGCTGGTTCTAAGTAACGGTACGTATAAGGTGTACGTTAGGAGGGGTGTGGTTAGGGTGAGGGGTGCTAACGGCGAGGAGTACGTGGTTGACTCAACAGTCGACGCCATCGTGGTGGCTACATCGAGGGTTTCACTCACCGCTAAGGCAATTAGGCTACTGGCCATGAACGGCGTCGACGTGGTCCTCCTAGCCCCAAACGGTGAACCTGTGGCTAGGGTTTACCCACCCATAATAAATAAGACTGTTTTGGCAAGGAGGGGGCAGTTTGAAGCCATGGTTAACGGTAAGGGTTTAAGGGTAAGTAAGGTGTTGGTTAAGGCTAAGTTGATGAACCAGGCTAACCTACTCAGGTACCTTGCTAAGGCTAGGAGGGTTGAGTGGCTTAAGGACGAGGCAATTAAGCTTGATGAACTAGCCCTCAGCCTGGACAGGGTTAACGGCAGTGAGGGGTTAATAGAGGTGGAGGCTCATGCGGCTAGGCATTACTGGAGTGCAATAGCGCAGTTAACACCCCCTGAGTTAAACTTCAGGGGGAGGGCCCAGGAGGGCGGTGACCCATTAAATGTAATGCTTAACTACGGCTACGGCATACTCAGGTATGCCGTGGAGAAGGCTATATTGATACACGGCCTCGACCCCTATGCCGGCTTCCTTCATGCCGACAGGAGCGGTAAGCCAAGCCTAACACTGGACGTAATGGAGCCCTTCAGGCCCCTGGTGGATAAGGCCCTCTTAACCAATAGGTTAACCGTTAACCTAGTCAACAACTACCTGGACTACCAATCGAGGGGGTTGGTGGCTAAGACCATCATAGAGGAGCTTAACGGTAAGGTGAACTTTAACGGCAGGGTTACCAACGGCTTAAACGCCATTAATAGGCTGGTTGAGTCCATTGCAAGCTACCTTAGGGGTGACGGGGACTTGGTGGAGCCGGTAATTAGGTGGTATTGATGTACGTGGTGGTCTTCTACGACATATCCAGTAACAGGGTTAGGCAGCTGGTGGCTGATAAACTACTCGCCAAGGGCTTGGTTAGGGTGCAGAGGAGCGTCTTCATAGGTAGGGGTGGTTATGCATTAGCCAAGGACCTGGCCAGGTACCTAACCAGGTTCATTAACCCTGGCGATAGCCTACTCATAATGGTTGTCCCCAGGGACTCGGTGATGGGCATGATTAGGCTGGGTGACTCGGTGAGCCTAGATGAGCAGCGGGTTAAGCTACTCTAAAGGCTTAGCAATACCGGTGGTTCTGATTAAGGAGTACGCCTACTGCCCTAGGTACGCCTACCACATGGTGTTCACTAATGGCGTTAACAGGGTTACGGAATCCATGCAACTATCCCCAATGGCCCACGCCACCCAGCATAATCAATTGATTAAGAACCTGTGCGGTGGTTTAACCGTACTTTACGAGGTACCGCTCAGCTCGGGGAGGTTGGGTATTTACGGTAAGGTTGATGCCGTTTGCCTAGGTGAGTCGGAGGCAGTGGTCATTGAGTTGAAGCCCCTTAGTGGCATTAGTGCAAGGTCACTTAGGACTAGGCATAGGCACTACCTTTATCAACTCGCCGCCTACGCACTAATCGTTGAGGAGACCCTTAGAAAACCGGTGACGAGGGGTTACGTGGTATCGGCAAGGGGGGTGGTTGAGGTTAAGCTACCGCCGAGCCTAAAGGGTGAGGTGTTAGCCTTAGTTAGGGAGTTAAGATCCATGCTGATTAATGAGAGGGAGCCCATGGTGGTGGGGGACCTGCGTAAATGCGGCTACTGCGCCTTTAGGAGGATTTGCGGAGTTCCAGGTAAGCCCTAAGTAGCATTAACCCCAGCCTAGTTATCCCGTAACACCTACCCCTACTACCCCTCTTAACGAGCCCATTATCCTCAAGGTCGCTTAGATGCCTATTGATGGTTGATGAATCAAGGTTAACCCTATCCGAAAGGTCAGACGCCTTAAGGCATCCACCACCCTCCAACTCCTTAAGCAGCATCAACTTAGTCTCGCTAAGGTCAACGGTGCTTATGGGCTTCAACAAATCGGTTAACTCAATTAGGGTATTTAGGTTTTCGGCGATAACGTAAAACCTGGATTTGAGGGAAACCTTATTCAGAAGTAGGTTGGCCATGAGCATGTACATGCCTATAGCCCTAACCCCACCTGACACCATGAAAACCACCTCATCAGCGTTAACCTCCCTAACCAGCTTCAAGACACTTGAAATTATCTGGGGGATGGCATCCTCAGGCTTTGAAATGTTGACCACCAGCGAGTTGACCTTAGCCTTAAAGATACCCCTCAGGGTCTCGAAGGCCTTCTGAGTCCTATCCCTAGCCTCTTCACTAGTCTCAGCGGGCATTAAGGCTAGTATGACGTCAAGGTCACTGGGCTTGGCTTGCACATCTATTAAAGCCCTAATGTGGTACTCCGCCTGGAAACCCACAGGTATTACGAACAGTTTAGGCATGTAACATGCACTGTTTAGAGTTAAAATGCATTACTCATGCAACCTAATGATCAGCAAACCATCACGCCGCGGAGGCCTAGTTAAGACAGTAATGCATGTTATTATGCAGAAAAGCGCAATACCATGCATTACACTAATGTTTAAATACTTTAAACAAGCCAACCCTAACGTATGAGTACACAAACAGCCAAGGAATTAAGCGAAAGATACAGGGGAGTAATCAGCACCCTGCTGTTCTTCAGAAGAAGCGGCCAGCTATACATGATTAGTAGGTTTGCTAATTCAGTGGACTCAAAGACAGCGTTAGCTGTGCTTGAGGAGATGCTTGAGTTAGTATACCGTCTACAACCTAATAGAGTTAACCTCAAGGAGAGAGGATGCAAAGGAGGTGAAGATAAAACAATCAAAGTCTGCCTTGAATATGAAGTAAGAAGAGAGGAGGATGCGGAATGGTATAGAAACCTAGGGGCCAAAATTTGTAGTAGTGACAAAGAAATAAGAATACTTGTACCATGCCCAGAAAAGCCAACACAGGAAGAACTTGAAAGCCTCAGGAAGGAGATTGATGAATTAAAAGTGAAGCCTTCAGAATTAGCTGCTCTTGCTATGGCAAGGCCAAGGTGATTAGCATGGGCATTTACGCCAGCTTCTCCTTCAGGATCCTAACAAATGCCGAAGCCCTCAACGCCGTTGAGCCGCTCGGCAATATAATTAGGCATAGGAGGGCCACAATCATTGTGCCTAGGAATGATAGGCATGAGGTATTTACAGTACCCGCCGTTTCAGGCGAGACTATTAGGCATGGTTACCAGTTGATAATGGTTAAGCTAGCAAAGGCTAGGGGCATTAATGTGTGTAAGCTTTGTGAGCTAGGCGAGTTCGTGAAGCATGGTGTACCGGTCTTAATTGAGAATTTAGAGAAAGATCTACATGAAGTCCTTAGTAGTAAGGATACGTCTCTACCTGATAAGGAGCTTAAGGTCCTGGAGACATGCGCCATTGAGGATGTTGGCGGATTCCTAATACCAATGGAGGATATTCAGATAAAGAGGACGTCTAGGATTGAGGTAAGCTACATGCTACCAGCCATAGATGACCTTAAGTTTGGGCTTGATACTCAATTCCACGTTAGGAGCGCGTCACAGAGCCAACAGGCAATTGGCCGTAGCAGGGACCAGGCACAACCTCAGTCAATATACTACGTGGAGTCGGCAAGTGCCGTATACACATTCACGGTTAACATTAATTTAAGCGAGATAGGCGTAGTATCTAATTGCCTATACTCAACAACCTCAGAGGGCTCCAAATCTTCACCTGATAGTAAGAAGGCTGAGAAGTCCGGTAAAAAATCTGGTAATAAGAGTATTGAGATTATTGATTGTAAATCCAAGTCATTAGCTCCAGATGAGAGGGTTAGGCGTGCTGAGCTCGCTATTGATGCGCTAGCGGAGTTAGTGAAGAATGGCTTAATTGGTGGGCACCACAGTAGCTACAGCCCCCATTGGCAACCCATAAGCGGCATCGCCTTAGTAACCAAGCCTATTCAGACTGTAGTTTACCCAGGACACGTTAGGGATTACATACATAGAACTGCTAATTTAGCCAAGGGCAATAAGGAGTTATTAGGTGGCATATATGACTATGAAATCTTTGCCTATAGGGATGAGAGACTCGACCCAGGTTTAGATGTGGGAGATGTTAAACCTATTGGGGATGTTACGCAGCTCTTTAAAGACGTTAAATCTAAGGCTCTGGAGTGGCTTAAGGAGGAGCTTGGCATGAAGTGACTATGCTGAAAATGGCTATAGCGCAGGCAATGCTTCACTGGGGCTTCTGGATCAGGTACCCACTTGCAAGCGCCAGGCAGGACACATACGTGGTGCCGCAGCCCTCAACCTTGGTCGGAGCGTTAGGCGCCGGTTTAGCCAGAGCCATTAGTGGCTTATGTGGTGTAGCCATACCGGAGATAATCCATAACCCACGGGCCAGGGATATGCAAAGCAGGTATAGTGTCCCTATAATCACCTTCATACTACCCGCCATTAAGGACGTGTACTTCAGGGTGCTGAGTGGCTGGGGTATCAGATCCATGGACATAACTAGGCACTTCCAAGGCACGTATATACGTGTCGAGGACCTTAAGGATCCAAGTCAATGGTTCGCCGTGAGGGTTACGGGCAAGGTCTACGCACCAAAGATGGAAATCGAGATCGCCTACTTAGTAGATACTGAGAAGCTAAGGGAAGCCCTGGGTGAGTTTGAGTGTAATGTTGATCCCGAGAAAGCCTTATTATATGGACTGGCGTCTATGACAAGGCTTGGACCCGTTGAAGGTTTATTAACAATAGAAGGTATTAGTATTTTAAATGTGGAGGAGGCACGCGGTAAATTAATGAATGAACCATGCCCATACTTCAGGATAAGCCATGTACCCAGCGGCTTAGGCAGTGACGTGACTATTGCAGAATTCTGGGACTGGGGCAGGGCTGAGTTTTGGTCAGGCCTTAGGGTTCCTAACCCAGACTACACCCTGAAATACGTAGTACCATTGAATAAATCAAGCCTTGATTCAGGTCTCCTCATGCCCTTTAAACCATGCAAATTACTTAGGGATATCATAAACAAGGTTTACCTGGTGAAGGTTAATGGCAACGAGTACACTTACCCTAAACCTCAATAAACTGCCGCCAATATTCGCGAGTAAATTACTCAACGCGTTCTTCGCGAGGTTTCTAGCGGGTGGTGGTCTTGAGTACGATGAGGCTAATTCGACAATTAAGTGTGTTGATTGCAAAGAATTCAAGGAAAGATTAGTTAATTATGTTAATAGTGATGAGTTAAATAATGTCTTAAGCAGGCTCTTCCAACCCATTGATGGGTTTTCCTCCGGTGTATGCCTTAAGGGTAGGGGTATGGCTAAGGTTCAGGACTTAATTAAGTCCTTGATAAACGATAGGCTTAGGATTGAGGATATTTTTGAGGAACTAGGCAGTACGGAAATTTATCAGGAAGGAGGCGAAGAAGGTATGGGTGGAATTACAGCATCTATAAAATGGGGTAGGCAAACATATGGTTGGATACCTGGAAGGCTCACACCATCTATCATAAGCAGTATAGATTTCATGGAGGGGGTTAGGGCTTGGCCCCAATCCATACTCAACGTTGTTGAGAAACATGGAAGAAGAAAAAGTGTGGAGATTAAGGCTGGCGTTTATAAAAACGTGGAGGTTAGTTGCTTAGTCTACACTCTCGTGGTTCTTGGTTACTCATCCTCAGTAATAACTAGGTTTGGTCCTGATGCCTACTTGTTCTTCATACCAATGACCCTTAATAGGGATTTGGTTGTTAGGTTCGTTGGCGCTAGGAGCAAATTAAGTGAATTACTAAGGGGAATCAACATTAATGAAGTGCCTGAGCATTTATACCACCTACTCATAGCTTCTGTGGTTAGAGTGTGGGGTGGTGCTGTTGAGCTGGTTTGGGCCGAATCGGGTGGTGGGAGGAACTTCATGGTGACGAGGGAACTCGTGGTTGATTTATTGAATTACAAGCCATTGGTGGAGGCGCTGATTGTTAATGATAAGGAGAGCTTATTCACGGAGTTTGTGGTGCAGGTAATTAGGGACTATACATCTAACGATAAGGATAGGGTCAATAGGGCAAAGCCCTTCGTGGACGTGCTAAGGGGCTTGCTCATGGTGACTCTGGGGATTGGGAGCACGGAGCAGGCGCTGTACGATGCACTACTCACCCTTAGGATGATAAAGCCTGAGCAGATAGGCGACGTCGGCATATACAACTGGGCGTTAAGTAGATTGGGAAGAATGATCCAAGGCACGTATGAAAACGTTAAATACGCCATAGCGTGACTGCAATGTCATTAATAGGTGAGCAATTACTCAACAACATTAAGGTTGTGTATGGAGATGTAAGGATTGGTATTAAATTACTTGCTGAGCACATCGATGATGTTATCAATGGTGGATTAATGATAGCTAGGTTACCTACGGGTTATGGCAAATCAAGCCTAAGCCCATTATTGGCAGCGGTCATTAATAACTATGGTTATGAATATGGAATAGGCAGAGTCATTCACGTACTACCGCTGAGGAGCATCGTACAGGATTTATACCAAACCACGAAGTACCTTTACAGTAAGTATGGAAGTAAACTCGGTATTAAGGAGAATGATGTTGCATACCAGGCATCGGTGATGATTGATGAGGGGCGTAAGGATGAATTATTCCTATCACCCCTCATTTACACGACTTTAGATAGCTACGTACTTAACTTCACTAAGGTAACGCCGTATAGAACTAGGTACGCATCCTTCGAGGCCGCGAGGGCGTCAATATACACGGCTTTAACAATCTTCGACGAGGTACACCTATTCGCTGAGGTGGATGAGTCTAGGGCTTACGCAAGCTTAGTCACGGTAGCCAGGAGCTTACTTAGGGCTAGGTTACCCGTTATAGTGATGACCGCGACCATACCTGACTCTCTGGTCAATAAGTTAATAACTGATACATCACCAGGCAAATGCATAATCTTAACAATGGACAACTCGCAAAACGGCATCACTGAGGATAGCTTTAGAGGGTGCAGAAATATAGCGTTCCCAGACAAAGACTGGAGCTCAACCACAAAATTAACGCATGAGGTATTAACTATCAAAGGCGATAAGGTGGACGAGGTGGTGGAGCAGGTCGACCAATACCTTAAGGATGGTTTAAGCGTATTGGTGGTCAGGAACACCGTTAAACTAGCCACTAAGACTTACCGTAAACTCAGGGATAGGATTAAGGGAAAAGTATTGCTATTCCATGGTAGATTAACGCACGGCGATAGGAATAAGGTGATTCAAGAAATAACTAAGGAAAGAACCGGGGGCAGTAAAGCAGGTAGGGAGAGCGGCGAGGGTCAAGAACCACACGTATTAATTGCAACCCAAGTCATCGAAGCCGGCGTAAACGTGAGCTATGATGCATTAATAACCGACGCAGCCCCACTTGCACAGTTAATACAGAGGGTGGGTAGGGTCTGCAGGTTCAATGAGTGCAGTGGTGATGGTAAAACGCGTATTAATGTATTATATTCAAATGATGAGGAGTACATTAACGAAG
>Ga0208662_100162_pt1 | contig 30368 bp, 27 predicted proteins | sample OSPB_host_MetaG_FD_187136 | JGI IMG/M metagenome (GOLD analysis project Ga0208662, IMG submission 187136) | Hot spring microbial mat communities from Yellowstone National Park, Wyoming, USA - OSPB_host_MetaG (SPAdes) (version 2) | ecosystem: Environmental > Aquatic > Thermal springs > Hot... | reverse complement strand
TCTAATATTTCTTTTATTTTCCTTAAGCTCCATGCTATTTTTGGATTCCAATTATATTTCTTTGCTAATTCTAGATCTTCTTCACCAATTTCTGGATAATATACTTCTATATGATATTTTTTCTCTGAATACCAATATGCAATTTTATAATTCCTATATCCAAAAATAAATTTTGCAGCTTCATCTAAATCTCCTATTGTTGCAGATAATGCAATCCTCTGAAATTCTCCAGCATAATTTACCAATCTTTCCAAACCAAAAGATAATTGTATTCCTCTTTTTTCATTTAATAATTCATGTAATTCATCTACAATAACATATTTTATTGTTTTCAACTGTTCTCTTAATCTTTTTCCTAAAAATAATATTTGGAAAGTTTCTGGTGTTGTTATTAAAAATTCTACAGGTTTTTTGGATAATCTTGCCCTTTCTTTTTCTTCTGTATCTCCATGTCTAACTGCAACAGATATACCTAAATTATCACACCACCATTTTATTCTATCCAATACATCTCTATTCAATGCCCTTAATGGTGATATATAAATTCCTAATAATTGATTTTCAATCCCTTTTTCCTTTAATTCCAATATTTTTGAAAATACTGGTAATATTGCAGCCTCTGTTTTTCCAGATCCAGTAGGAGCAACAATTAAAGTATTATTTCCATTTAATATTTCTGGAATTGCTATCTTTTGAATTGGATAAAAATCTCCAAATCTTTCAAAGAATAATTCCTCTACTTTTTTATTAAGATTATATGTCATAGATAATTTATATATTTGAATGCATTCTTTTTTAAAGTTATACTTGAGCAACAGAAATACAACAAGAAGAAGAAATAATTAAATAGTAAGAATTAGAAATAATGTAATAAATAAGAATTTCAATTATTTACATAAATTAATCAAAAATAAAAAAAAGTAATAAATAAATTAAACAAATATATGAAAGAAAATGAAAAGACTCTCAAAAACGAAAGAGGATCGTTAAATCGGACAGAGCATATTATATAATATTAAAATTTCTAGTTTTTAATTTCTTTTTCTTCAATTAAAATTCCATCTAATGTATATACTTCATATTTTTCTATTCTCTTTGTAATCGGACCATGAAATTCTCCAACATCCCATAATCCAGCTAAATCAGAAAATGCTGGTAAGATTATAATTACTTTATTATCTTTATATCCAAATACAAAAACTTTTTCATATATACTTTCTCCAATACTTGTAGAAATGCTTTTTGCAAAATGATGATGTCCAACAACATAATATTTCCCTTTTAATTTTGTATTTAAATGTCCATGAGTAAATACAACATTTTTTATTTTCAGTGCTTTTAAAATTTTGACATTATTTATCCCAGAAACCAATTCCTCTATGTCCCCATCATGATTTCCCTTTATTATATATATTTTCTTGAAATATTGAGAACTTTCATTTATAAAATATGGAATATCTGACATTTCTTGTAAACTTGTTTCAGGTATATTATGTTTTAAATCTCCATCAATGATTAAGTACTTTATTTTATATTTTTCATAAATTTTCTTTATTTTATTTATATAATAATTTACTTGGGAAGGAATATTTATTCCCTTTTTATATAATTCCCTTTCTATACCAATATGTAGATCAGAAATAACTAAAATTTTATTAAAAAATATTAAACCTTCGGTTCCAGTAAATTTAAGCATTAATTAAAATACTCTTTATTTGATTTATATCTTTTGCATTTTTTATTTTTTCCCTTATTTCATTTATTTTATCTATATTATCAATTAATAAAACAATATCTCCCAAAGCTTGCCCAGGTATTCCTTTATTAAATCTAGCCCTTAAATTACCTTTACTCCCATGTATATCAACAATCTTTCCAATAAAAATTTTCTTTCCTGGACTTACCCATATTACATGCTTTCCAATATATTTACTTGCCTCATACTTATTATTTATATTTTCAAATTTTACTATTACCTGATTTGGATATATATGGTGCCTACCCATCCTATAATTTAATATTATTCCTCTCATCTCTATTTTGATATATAATAATCTTTAAATATTTTATTTAGTAAACCAATAACATTATTATCTAAATAATTTAAACCATCTTTACTGAGATCTTTAATCATTTCTTCTCCATATTTTGGATCATTAAATGTACCAATCTTATTCCCGTTATAATCATATACTTCAATTTCATTTTCTGTTGCTATATATAATTTGGATTTTGACAAATATAGATCATAATTTTTATTTTTTTCTTTATCGATTATAGAATACTTAAATCTTAATAATATTTCTTCCCTCTTATTTTCAATTAAATTTCTTATATTCCTAATATGATATAACAAAGATTCCTTTAATTTTTCCAATTCAATTATATCATACTTCTTTTCTTTATAATTCTTAATATCATTTTCCAAATTTTCTAATCCACTATATTCTATTGGCATTTTTTCTTTTACATAATTGTTATATTCAACATTAAATAAATCTTGGAATTTTGTTTTTAATTCCTCATACATTAATATATAATTATCCATTATCTTCTTCTCATTCTCTTTATCAATAATTTGCTTTATATTTTTCATTTCGGATATAAATTTCTCGGCCTTTTCAAATACATTCATTAAATCTTCATATTTATATTCATTCACCTTACCATGTTCAAAATCTTTCCTCATTTTCCATACCTCTGATAATATATTTACATATTCAATATTTAATATTCCTCTATCTACAAATAATTTTTTTAGCATCTCGGGAGTTTCTTTCGGATCTCCTGGTAACAAACCAGAATCCATTATTACTGCTTGAGCAGAAGTAACCATTGCAACTGCTAAATCTTCAATTATCAAGTTGTTTATTATGTTTTTCAATTTATTCTTAGCATCTTTCAATGCATTTTCTGCAGCAATTATATATTTATTAGCAGCCTCTTGTGATGGTTTTATAATTCCTTTCAATAATAATTGCTTCCATGAAATAAACATTCCCCTATCATATAATGGTATACCATCTCTTAAGAATGTAATTATTACTGGATTTGATTCTGACATTGCTAACCAGAATTCTGTTAAAGTATAAACTTGTGGATGTAATTCTTTATTAGAGTTCACTAGTATTTTTGCCTCCATTGCCTTATTTATTATTAAATCCATCAATTTTATTTTTAATTCCTCAAATGTATGTTGTTTAACATCAGTATCATCAATTACAACATATATATCTACATCAGAAGATTCAACACTTCTTCCTTTTACTTGAGATCCTGCTAAAACATATGCAACAACATATCTTTGTAATATATCAATTATTAGTTTTTTATGAACACTTGTTAACCTAAATATTTCAAATATTCCTTTATCATATATTATATTACCAACAGACAATAAATCCAATAATTCAAATCTTGAATCCATCGCAATGTTTTTTATGTCTTCAATCAGTAAAACATGTAACCATATATCCAACTTTTCATCTTTTATTTTCTGTAAATATTTTTCTAAAAATGATGCCTTCAATTTTATTTTTTCTTCTGGACTTAAATCAAAATCTGATAAAATTATTATCCAATGCTTATAAACTTCTATCTCTCTTTTATATTTTTCAAACAAATCATCATTTACCATTATGGAACCATAATAAATTAATTCCTTCAATAGATTGTTTATATTCTCATTCTTTTCTTTAAATTCCATTATTCCAATTACTCTATCTTTATATTCACTATTCAATATATCATCCTTAGGATCTGCCATAAAATAATTTTTTGAAATATTTATTTATATTCTTTTTTCAAACCACTGATTTAGAGATTTATAATCTATATATTTTTTAATTTCTTCCTCTTTTTCATTTTCTTCCTTTTTTTCAGAATTTAAATAATTTTGACTTATTTTTATTAATTCTGTAGTTATATAGTTCTTTAATTCTTCTAAAAAAGACTGATCCTCTCTAAATCTATTAAAATATATTTTAATATTGTCATCTTTAAATCTCGGTATAACATTAACAATAATGTGCTTATATTTTTGTCCAGTTTCTCCAGAAGATAATAGAATATTTAATCCATCAAATTTCAATTTATTTTTTAATATTATTGATATATATTTTGAAATTGTAAACATTTTTTGATTTATTTCATCATTTAAGCTTGTATAATCTTCTATATGTAATTTTGGAAATATTAAAAAAGATCCTTTTGAAGGCGGCAAGATATCTAATACACATATTATATCATTATCTTCATATAAAATATAAGATGGCAATGTTTTATTTGAAATTTTACAATATACACAGTCATCCATAGAAAATTATTAAATCTTGATAGTTATTAATCTTTTATGACAAATTACTTAATAATTATCATACCAACCCTTATTCCCTTACTTATATATGCTTTTCTAATATATCTATCCGAAAACGTTATATTAAAGTACATTGGAAAATATTCAAAATACTATTCTTCATGGCCAGAACATTATTTATTAATATATACGGCAGGAATAGCCTCTGCTTTGCAATCTTTTTTACCGGGTTTAGTAGTAGCATTAAATGGAGACCCAAAACTAGGATATTATTTTCAATTATATAATGTAGTATTAGATTATACAATTACTTTAGGTACATTTATATTAGCATTTAATTTTGAGAAGGGAATGATTGATAGCAATATACTTTCCCTAATTATGATTTCAATAATAGCACAAGTTATTGTATTAATCTTTAAACAAATAAATTTCTTTTCTGGATCTATTTTATACATCATATTTATTGCGATTTCTATATTTTTATTATATAGATATAGAAGAAAAAGTGAAAAAAATATATATATACCAAAAAGTTCTTTTTATGAATATTTTAAAGCAATGGTTTTTTCTTTAGAAATTGCTCTAGCAATATCAATAATATATATTGGTGGAAATATATTAAATAATATTTCAAATACTTTACAAGGATTAAATCTATCTATACCATTAATTGGTTATGCAATATCCTTAATTTTATTTACATTACCAGATATAGTATATGGTCATTTTTCTTGGTTTAAAAAGAAGGACCTTAATATTAGTATGGCATCAATATCTGGAGAAGAAATATCAGAATTTACAATATTTACCGGAATTCTTGGGATGATATCTCCAATAAAATTTTCTAGTCAAGATGTTATACCAATTATTTCATCATTTTTAGTTTTATTAATTTCTATTGTAATATTATACATATCCTCATATAAAAAAAGAATACCAAAATGGGTCGGAATTTTATTGATTTCTTTAGGTATTATAATTGGATTTGTAGATGGTGTAGCAAATCTATCATAATTTAAAAATATTATTATCATTTATTATTTTGAATGAGGAGAAGTTCAAGGAGATGGAAAAAATACCTAAGATCTAGATGGAAATGGCAGAGGAGAAGAATTAGAGAGGAAAAAAGACTAAGAAAAATAGCTAGAATGAGAGCTTTATAAATATTAAAATTTTTAAAATATTATGGTAATATTGTGTTAGTATAGCTATGTACATCATATGATATATGATGTACATAGAAAATATGTAGAGGATATCTGAAAGGGGATAACTGTAGCGGAATCTGCGGTCGTACTTTTCGGGCTAGGCCTGCGGCGGAAATCCGCCGAATTCCCGTTGATCCTGCGGGGGGCCATCACTATCTCCCTCCGACTAACCCATGGGAGGCTAGGGATACCGGGCATGGTATCCCGTCGTACGGCTGAGCAACACGTCGATAACTCTGCCTCGAGAGGAGAATATCCTCGGGAAACTGAGGGTAATTCTCCATAGGAAATGGGGTGTGAAATTCCCCTATTTCCGAAAAGGACTGGGATAATCCTTCTCAGTTCCGCCCGAGAGGAGGTCGGCGGCCTATCAGGTAGTTGGCGGGGTAATGGCCCGCCAAGCCTAAGACGGGTAGGGGCCGTGAGAGCGGAAGCCCCCAGATCGGCACTGAGACAAGGGCCGAGGTCCTACGGGATGCACCAGGGGCGAAACCTCCGCAATGGGTAAAAGCCTGACGGGGGGAGGGAGAGTGCCTGGGGTTTTCTCCAGGCTTTTGGGGAGTGTAAAAAGCTCCCAGAATAAGCAGTGGGCCAGAGGGGTGGCAGTCGCCACGGGAATACCCCCGCTGCAAGCGATGGCCTCGATTACTGGGCCTAAAGGGGCCGTAGCCGGACTAGTGTGACCCCTGTGAAATCCACGGTAATAATTCCGTGGGCGTGCAGGGGTTACTACTAGTCTAGAGGACGGAAGAAGCCAAGGGTATTCCTGGGGGAGTAGCGAAATGCAGCAATCCTGGGAAGACCACCCGAGGCGAAAGCGCTTGGCTATTCCGATCCTAACGGTGATGGCCGAAAGCTGGGGGATCAAAAGGGATTAGAGACCCCTGTAGTCCCAGCTATCAACACTGTGAGCTACCTGCTGGGTGGACTTAGAGTCCACTTGGTGGGATAGGGAAGCCGTTAAGCTCATCGCCTGGGGAGTACGGCCGCAAGGCTGAAACTTAAAGGAATAGGCGGGGGGGCACACAAGGGGTGGGGTGTGCGGTTTAATGGGACCTAACACCGGAAACCTTACCGGGAGCGACAGCAGAATGATGGTCAGGCTGAAGACCTTACCGGACACGCTGAGAGGAGGTGCATGGCTGCCGTCAGCTCGTGCCGTGAGGTATCCTGTTAAGTCAGGAAACGAGCGCGACCCGCACCCGTAGTTACGACGAAGAGGGTTTCCTCTCCGGTACACTACGGGAACTGCCAGGGAAACCTGGAGGAAGGCGCGGGTGACGGCAAGTCCGCATGCCCCTAATCTCCCGGGCTACACGCGCGCAACAATGGGCGGGACAATGGGAACCAACCCCGAAAGGGGAAGGAAATCCCAAAAACCCGCTCTCAGTTCAGATTGAGGGCTGTAACTCGCCCTCATGACGGTGGAATCCCTAGTAATCGGGGGTCATTATTCCCCCGGTGAATACGTCCCTGCCCCTTGCACTCACCGCCCGTCAAGCCAACCGAGTCGTTTCTTGGTGAGGCCCGCTAAAAACGGGTCGAACCGGGAAACGGCGAGGGGGGCTAAGTCGTCACAAGGTAGCCGTAGGGGAACCTGCGGCTGGATCTAGTTAATTCCGCTGCAATCCCCAAATAAAATTTTCTTATATTATAGAATAATGTTTGAGATAAAACATAGAGATGGAGCTGGAAGAATAGGAATTATTAGATATAAAAATAAAAAATTAGAGACACCTCTACTTTTACCAGTTATAAATCCATATAAGAATATTTTACCAATAGATACAATAAAAAAATATAGAATTAATGCAATAATTACAAATTCATATATTTTATATAGAAAAAAATTTGATGGTGATATACATAAATTCCTAAATTTTGATGGAATTATTGAAACTGATTCAGGATCATATCAAATGATGCATTATAAAAAAGAATTAGAAATAACGAATAGGGAGATTATTGAATATCAAATAAGAATAAACTCTGATATATTAAATGTTTTAGATATACCTACTGATATCGATAAATCAAAAGAGGAAGCTGAAAAAGAGTTAAATATTACAATTGAAAGAATAAAAGAAGGAATAAAATTAAAGGAGGATAAATTAATTAATGGAGCAATACAGGGTGGAATTTATGTTGATTTAAGAAGAAAATCTGCTGGATATGTAAAAGACTTAAATATAGATATATTTGCAATTGGTACAATTGTCCCATATATGATAAAATATAATTTTTATAAATTATTAGAATTGGCAATCGAACCAAAGATTTTATTACCATCTAGTAAACCAGTCCATCTATTTGGAATGGGTCATACATTGATAATTCCACTATCAATATATTTGGGTTTTGATATATTTGATTCTGCTTCATATATATTGTTTGCTAAAGATAAGAGAATATTAACACCATATGGTACATTTAAATATGACGAAATAAAGAACTTTTATATTGAAACAAAAAATAATATATATCATATAGAAGAAATAAAGGATTATAATAATGAAGAATTAATAAAAATATTGGCAGAACATAATTTATATAATTTAATTAAGGAAATTGAAATTACAAAAGATGCTATAAAAAATGAATATTTAACAGACTTAGTATTAATTAAGGCACATACTCATTATTCATTATATAAAGCAACAAGATTAATTTTAGATAAATATTATAATTATTTAAAATCCTTAGAACCAATAAGAAAAAGATCTGGAATATTCTATGGAGGAGAATTAAACGAAATTAGAGCAGATGTTAAAAGAGCATTGGAAAGAATAAATGAAAGGGTTGATAAAAAAGATATTGAAGATATATTTGATTATATATATCCATTTAATTCATTTAAAAATTTAAAATGAATATATATGAAAAATTGACAAGAAGAGAAATTAGAAATTCAAAAAAATTCAAAAAATATTCTAATATAAACATAATTGCATTAGAATCAAATACTAGGGATTTTGTTTTAGATATAATAAACAAAATAGATAAAAAATTTAATATGGAATTTAAAATTAATTTAAATATATATAAAAAAATTGAAGAAATTGAAATAAAGAAAAACTCAATATTAATATTACCAATAGAAGGTGTATTTTTATCTTTTTTATTATATAATTATAAAAAAGAGGAAAAGTATAAATATTTAATCCAAAAGAATAATAAATATTTCTATAACATTGGATATAATATTTCAGAATATTATATATCAAAATATCTAAATAAACAACCCCAGATATTTACAGATTATAAAGATATGCTAAATTTTATATATGAAACAATTTCTATGAAAGAGAAATATGTTTCTGGCATAAAAAATATCCTGGACTACCTTTCAAAATATTATTTATAAAAATTATACATTAAATATAAATAATGCCAGAATTCATGATTAGAGGATATACATTGGATCAATTAAAAAACATGAGTATTGAAGAGTTTACTCAAAAAGTTGCAGATAGCGGGACAAGAAGGGCGTTATTAAGAAGATTGAAAATTGGATTTCCGCCAGAATGGGAAAATTTTTATAGAAAATGCTATTTACAATTACAAGGAAAATATAAGAAAACAGTAAAAACACATTCAAGAGAGATTGTTATATTACCTTCAATCGTCGGTGCAAAAGTTGGAGTACATAATGGAAAAGAATTTGTTGAATTTGAAATAAAACCAGAAATGGTTGGAAAAAGATTGGGAGAATTTGTATATACAACAAAGAAAGTTCAGCACTCCGCACCAGGTGTTGGAGCTTCTAAATCTTCTAGGTTTATGAAAGCAGCAAAGAAATAATTTTACATATTTATATTTATTAAAAACATACCTTTTGGAACAATTGGGTTTATAATATTAAATAATATTATAACCATAAATAGAAATATTGCTACATATTTTGCTCCAGCTTTATATGAATCATCATACATCTTCCCCATTGATAATCCAGCAAAAACCGCCTGAATTATTGACATATAATACATTAGATCATTAATAAAACTAAAATTAACATTTGATGCTTGTCCAGGTAATGAAATTTGTAAAAAAGGTAATAAAAATACTTGAAACGTAAATATTATACCTAAGAAAAAAGCAAATACAATATAAGAATGAATTATGTTTTCATGCATCTCTGCTTTTTTGTCTTCTTTTATCTTTCTAATCTCCATTATACTATTTACAATTGCTTCCAAACTCTGTTCAAGATTCCCCCCTTCTTTATATATATCTATTAAAGATTGTATTGTTCTCTTGATCATTCTATTATTACTTTCCTCTGCAAATTCTGTAAACGAATCTTCAATACTAATACCCCAGTCAATTCTTGAGGACAGATTTTTTATCAATTCATTAATTCTTCCATAATCATTTTTTTCTAATTGTTTTAATGCAATTGGTAAGGATAATCCAGATTTCAATAATCCAATTAAATCAATTGAAAATCTAATAAATTGTTCCTCCTTTTCTTTTTCTATATTATTAACAATTGTTTGATAGATTAAATAAGGAAATATACCAATTATTATTCCAGTTACAATTGAATTTAAAATATTAAAATTAAATATGAAATAAAATAAAAATATAGTTATTATAATAATAGATATATCAATTATTTCTTCCTTCATTCTTTTGTTAATTTATCAAACAGAACTATAAAGCCAACATTAATAACCGGTAATCCTATATATGTAATTACTTCTAATATTTCCTGAATATTTATATTATATGTTTGTTGTAATATTGATAATAACATTACTCCAACAGAGATTATTATCATTGGAATTGTTAATACCATTCCTACATATAGATCTGAAAATGTCTTCATTACTTGATTAATTTTCTTTAAAAAGGTATTATATCTAATCATCTCCTGCTGAGAATATAATATTAAAAATTCTGATATCTTTCTCCCGGATGTAATTGTTAATATTAATTCTTCCAAAAAATCTTTTAGATCTTTTGATAATGTATCATCAGCAACAGATCTTAATGATTCCACTAAACCTTCTCCCAAATTTATTTTATCATATATTTTTTTAAATTCTTTTGATAAATATCCATATTCCTCAGTTTCACTTATTATTTTTATTACATACTTTATTTCTATTCCAGCATCTGCTAATGAAGCCATATGTATTATAGCAAATGGTAGATTCCTATTTATATCTTCCACTATACTCTGCTTTTTATAATTAAAATATAAAATAAGTAATCCTGCTGCAGATAAAAATGCTAGTGCACCATAAATTAAATAGAAAATATTTAAGAGGTATAATGATATAAAGATAGAGATAAGTATAATAATTGATAAAAAAGAAAACATAACAGATAATAATTCATCAGGTTCTATATTATAATATGCTTCCTTTAATGAGTATTTTAAATAGAAATATAATTTTGGACTACTATTTAAAATTCTTTTGGATATACCTCCGAATATTCTATATGAAAATCTTATTAATATATTTTTAATCTCTTGATAATAATCTATTTTGTGCTCTTCGGTTAACTTTAATTTAACTTTTATTTTTTTCTTTTTTTCTTCCTTCTTTCTAGATAGTACATTTGACGCTTCAATAAATCTTTTACCAATCTTTATTTCTTCCTTTTTAAATATTTCTGGATAAACCTGATTAACATAATTTATTGTATCATCTATCTTCATTTGATAATATTGAATATTTTTATTTTCTTCTTCACTTTTTTCTTCTATATTCTTTAGAAATTCTATTATTTTTTGACTATTATTTATTAAATTAATTAGATCATACAATGTTAAATATTTTGATCTCTCTAGATATTTTATTTTCTTTTCAATTATTTTTATTCTTCTTTTATATTCTTTTTCATCAAAATACCCATCCAAATATAATTTATGATAATATCTCTTCATTTCTTCCTTTTTCTTTATTTCCTTTACAATATTTTTTAATTTATTGATATGTCTCTCTATTTCCTCTATATCCCTTTCTAAGTTTATTAGAACATTTTTATTAATCATTATGAATAGTTTATATATTCTGGAGTATATTAATCTTTTATCATGATAAACATTAAATTTATTAATGATATAAAAATAAATGTACCTAAAAATAAATTTGAAACCAATATAACTTACCCAATTGTGGAGCCTTTTTCCTATGCGCGTATATATTTCGATAGAAGTACATATGATCTTATCTATGAAATAATAGAACCAGAATTAACTGAAAATGAAGAAAAAATATATAGAAATATAATTTCTTATATTGAAAAGCTATTATATATTAAATTATCTGAAATTAATAATTTAAACGATGCTATAAATTATTTACAAAGGTTATATGATTTTGTATTAAATGATCTAGGAATAAAGTTGGGACAATCTTCTTATGAAAAAATATTTTATTATATTTTTAGAGATCTTTATGGATATAATAAAGTAGATTCTTTATTAAGAGATCCATTAATTGAAGATATTGAATGCTCTGGTCCAAATTATCCAATATTTATTGTTCATAGATATTTTGGAAATTTAAAGACAAATATAATTTTAAATGATAAAGAAATTAGAGATCTAATTGAAAAATTTGCATTAAGGGCTGGAAAACATATATCATATGCAGAACCAATTTTGGATGCAACATTACCAGATGGATCAAGATTAAACGCTACATATTCGCAGGAAATTACTACAAATGGTCCAACATTTACAATAAGAAAGTTTAGAGAAATTCCATGGACTCCAATAGAATTGATAAGATTGGGAAGTGCAACTCCAGAGATATTTGCATACTTATGGTTAGCAGTAGAATTTAGAAAAAATATAATTATAATAGGTGGTACTGCTTCTGGAAAAACAACAATGTTGAATGCGGTATCTATGTTTATACCACCAAATGCTAGGATTGTATCAATTGAAGATACAAGAGAAATAAAGTTGTATCATCCAAATTGGATTCCCTCTGTAGTAAAATATTCTTCTGATAAAAATAGAGAAATTGATATGTTTGAATTATTGAGGATGTCTTTTAGACAAAGACCTGATTATGTGATTGTAGGAGAAGTAAGAGGAGAAGAAGCGTATGTAATGTTCCAGGGGATGGCTTCTGGTCATTCTTCTTTATCAACAATGCATGCTGAAAGTACAAGATCATTAATAAGCAGATTAACAACACCGCCAATAAATTTATCTCCAGCATTAATTGAATTATTAAATGTTGTTGTAATAATGCAACATGATAATTTTCTTGGAACAAATCTGAGGAGAATTAAGGAAGTTAATGAAATTATAAATTATAATAGATTTAATATTTCATATAAATGGACTCCTTTTAAAAGGGAATATTTAGAAAATCCTAAAAAATATTTATTTAGATTAATTGAGAACGATTATGGAATAAAATATAAAGAAATATATGAAGAATATGTTACAAGAGTAAAATTATTATACAGATTATCTGAATTAAATATTTCTGATTTTCAAACATTTAGCAAAATTGTACAAATGTATTATTATAATAAAGAGAATATTTTAAAATACTATAATATTGAATAAGATTTGGGATCGAGGGAATATATAGTCTCTCGGGAACTTCAAGCGGTCGGCTGAACTCCTTTTCGGAGCTTACACCGCCGCTCTAAGTCAGATCTTTTATCCGACCCCTTAATGGCTGCCTATTTTTAAGGAGGGCTTCACCCTTAGATGCTTTCAGGGCTTATCCCTTAGGGCGTAGCTACCGGGCATGCCCTTCTCGGACAACCCGTATACCAGAGGCCCCGGTCCACCGTTCCTTTCGTACTAGGTGGACCTTCCCCTCAGGCAGCCAACACTTCCGACAGTTATAACCGAACTGCCTCGCGGCGTTCTGAACCCATCTCACGATCCCCTTTAATGGGTGGACACCCCCGCCCTTGGCGGCTTCTGCACCACCAGGATGGGGAGAGACGACATCGATGTCGCAAACCGCGGGGTCAATGGGGGCTCTCGCCCGCGACGGCGCTGTTACCCCCGGAGTAACTTTTCCGCCAGCCCGTACCCCCACTAGTGAGAGTACGGGGTTCGCTAGGCCCGGGTTTCCCCCCTGTGCCCCTTGATGGTCAGGGCACAGTCAAGCCAGCTTTTGGCCTTGTCCTCTACGGCGGATTCCTGACCCGCCTGAGCTGACCTTATGGACCCTGCCGATACTTTTTCGGCAAGGTGCCGCCCCAGCCAAACCGCCCACCTGCCGCTGTTCCCGTTCGGGTTAGCCCTGAAGAACCTGGAGGCGGGTGTTTCATCGTCGCATCCTTCCTACCTAGCGGCAGGAATTCATTGCTCCCCGCTACCCTACACACCAAGCTCTTCAGAGCAACAACAGGCTACGGTTAAGCTTCACGGGGTCTTTTTTACCCATCGGAAGTCCCTGGCCTTCTCACCAGGATAGCTTTTCAGGGGGCGCCGGCCCAGGACAGTGACGGGCTAGTTACGTCGTTCGCAGAGCCAGCATTTAACTGGCAAGGCATTACGCTACCTTAAGAGGGTCAGAGTTACCCCCGCCGTTTACCGGTCCTTACCCCCCTTGAATGGGAGATTCAGATACCGGTGCTGAGCAGACGTCACCCCCAGTACAAACCCTTTCGGGCTTGCTGGGAGCTATGTTTTTGTTAAACAGTCCACCCGTCCTTGCCACTGCGACCTGCGGTCTGCACCGCAGGCATCCCTTCTCCCGAAGTTACGGGACCAATTTGCCAAGTTCCCTAGACCGGCTTGACCCCCACGGCCTTAGGCTTTTCACCCAGGGGACCTATTCTGGAATTCGGTACGATCGCTCCGAATCGCACCCCTTCCCTTTTCATTGCTAGAAGGCCTCAGCATAACCCTTTCGGGCCCATCAGGGTTTAGACCGGTTCTCGCCATGACGACACTCCCCGGTCCTATCCCCCTTGGCACAGTAGATGGGTTTTACCCCATCCCTGTATACACTTAGCCTTCCAGGTCGGGAAGAAGCGTTGCGTTACCGCATCTATCGGAGCGGTAGGGGAATATTAACCCCTTTCCCTTTCTCCAGACTCCACTCGGAGCCTAGATTAGGATCGACTAACCCCAGGCTGATTTTCATTGCCTGGGAAACCTTTCCCCCTTCGGCCAACGGGATTCTCACCCGTCTGATTCTTACTACCGCAGGGATTCTCATTCCCGACAGCTCCAAGTTCCCTTTCAGGAACCCTTCTAGGCCATCGGGACGCCCACCTACCTCACGCTGTTATTAACCAGCGGACCGAGGTCTCGGCGGCTGGCTTAGACCCGTCCGTTTGCGGAGCCTATCTCCTCGTCAGGTGAGTTGTTACACACTCCTTGGATGATAGCCACTATTAGGCCCACATCCCCGATGTCTTAGGAAACAGACTCCTTCAACATCGTTCAGCCAGCACTTTGGGGCCTTAACCACGGTCTCGGTTGTTCCCGTCTTGGAATTGCGGATTTCCCGCAACCCCCGTTTCCCGGGCTACGGACCCTATGGCTTCGGAGTTGGACTCTGTACGGAAACCCGTGCAGAATCCGTCTCTCTACACCATAAGGATCCTAACCCGAGACCTGGCTAGGGTCAGTTTCGGTGGGGACCGGCTATGACCGGGCCCGAGTGGCTTTTCACCTCTACTCCAGGGTCATGAGAGAAATAAGCCCCACCTCTCCGGGCCTCCACGGGAAATCCCGCTTCGCCCTGCCCCGGAGTAGATCGCCCGGTTTCCGGTCATACCCGAGTGACTAAACCGCCCTTATGGGACGGCGCCCCTCACCTGGAAACCAGGTTACGGGCTTTCGGTTTCCCTATGGCTTCGGTATAAACCTTAACCTCGCCACTCGGATATACTCCCCCGCAAGTTCTTCAAAACTCATGGTAGAACTAGCTAACACCCTATCTAGTACTCATCCGTCACCAGATTTTCCCAAATAAGATGCTTAACTAGCCCTACCAGACAATCCCCGCCCGGTTTCAGACTCTTTTCACCCCCTACCAAGGGTTCTTTTCACCTTTCGATCGCTCTACTGATGCACTATCGGACTCGGAAAGTATTTAGCCTTGGGGGCTAGTATCCCCCAAATTCCCAACGGAAATCCAACCGCTGGTACTCTGGAAACGGGAAATCCCGCTATTATACTCCCATACGGGGCTGTCACCCTCTACGGCCCCGGACTTTCACCAGAGTTCTAAGAATACAATAACGGGAAGCTCCCATTCCTTTACCCCACATCTCCTCTAAATTACTTTAGAGGATTCAGTTTAGGCTCCTTCCTTTTCGGTCGCCCCTACTCAGGAAATCACAATTTGTTTTCTATTCCTGCGGGTACTAAGATGCTTCCCTTCCCCGCGTTCCCCTCCCTTACGGGATGCCTTTCGGCAGGATATCCTATTCGGGTATCTGAAGATCAACGGTTGCATGCACCTCTCTTCAGCTTTTCACAGCTTGCCGCGCCCTTCTTCGGCTTCCGAGCCAAGGCATCCACCGAGCGGGTTCTTGAGACTATATATTCCCTTTCATTCCCCTCATCTTTATCATCCGGATCACTTCTCTACCTTAGATAGAGAAGATCACATACATAATATTAAATAATATAATGTTTAAAAATGTATCACTAGATCTTTTTACTATGAGAGAAAGCAATTTAGATAAGAATTCTAATTTTTCTGAATGGTATAATAACATAGTAAGAATTTCTAAGATCGTTGATGATAGGTATTCTGTAAAAGGAATGCCTGTTTATTATTCAAATGGATATTTCGCAATTAGAAAGATATTAAATATATTAGAAGGCGAATTAGAAGAAGAAGGTTTTGAACCATATTGGTTTCCAGTACTAATTCCATATGATGTATTTAAAAAGGAAAGTGAACATATAAGAGGTTTTGAATCTGAGGTATTTTATGTTACTCCATCAAAACCTATAGAAGAAGAAAAAGAAATAAAATATGTATTAAGACCAACATCAGAAACAGAAATGTATTATATGTTTTCTTTATGGATAAAATCTTACAGAGACTTACCTATGTTAACTTATATGACAAATACAGTATATAGATATGAAACAAAAGCAACAAAACCATTAATTAGGGGAAGAGAACTTTTATGGAATGAAGCGCATACTGTACACAAGGATTTGGATGATTCAGAAAGAATGATAAAAAAATCTATGGAAATCTATTCAAAATTGTTTTGGGATCATTTATCAATACCACATAAATGGGTAAAGAGACCGGATTGGGATAAATTTGCTGGAGCAGATTATACTTTAGCTGCAGATACAATATTACCTGATGGTAGATTTTTACAAATTGGAACCACTCATTTATTGGGAAGAAATTTCTCTAAAGCATTTAATATTGTTTTTGAAGATGAACATCCATTTATAAAAATAGATAAAAATAAATTTGAGGCATTTAATGAAGATAATTATAGATATGAAATAGAAATTATTGAAAATAAAATAAAAATAAGATTATATAACAATAAAGAATTAATTAAATCTTATGAAGGAAATATTGAATTTAATGGGGAAATATCTGAAGATAATAAAGATTTAATAAATAAAATAAATAATGTTATTAAAAATGAATTTAATGAAAATAAATTGGTTAATAAAAAATTCGCTTGGCAAACATCTTTTGGAATATCTATGAGAACATTAAGTGCAGTAATTTCAATACATGGAGATGATAGAGGTCTAATATTGCCTTTTGAAATATCTAATATTCAGATAATAATTATCCCAATATACTACTCAGAAAATGAAAAAAACAAAATATTAGAATATTGTGAAAATGTATATGGTTTATTAAAGGAAAAATACAGGGTAAGAATTGATAAAGATGAAACAAAAAGTCCTGGATGGAAATTTAATCAATATGAACTAATAGGAGTACCATTTAGAATATCTATTGGTAAAAGAGAATTGGAAAAAAATACAGTTACAATATCTGTGAGGCAATATAACAATAAAGCAAAAGATTATGAAGTCAAATTAGAAAATTTATTAAATGAATTAAATAGATTAATTATTGAATATGATAAAGATCTAAAAGAGAGGGCAAAAAAATATTTTGAGAATAAAATATTAAAAATAGATAATATAAAAGATTTAGAAAATAATTTGGATAAAAATATAGCATTTAAAGTTCCTTTCTGTATGGAAGAAGAATGTGCAAAGAATATTAAAGAAAAATACTCACTAGATGTAAGGGGAACGGATATTATACCAGAAGATGCAAAAGATAAAAAATGTATATTTTGTAATAAAAATGCAAAGTATTATGTATATGTAGGAAAAACTTATTAATGTGGCCGTAGGCTGCTTTTAGTATATATTTTTCTAAGCGGACAGGCCTTTTACCACCAGGTCATATTTCTCAAGGTACATATATCCTCTCCAAGTTTACCCAGAGTTACCTCTAGGTATTAACTCTTCATCTTCATCGAACATATGTCCATGATTTCTTATTATGTAGCCAAGGGTTTCCCCTTCCGATTTCTCGGTGGTTTATCGGTAAGCGGACCTTCCTACGGCCACTCTTTTATATGTTTCTTCTAACTATATAAATTATGCCCGATCAAATGCCCCTATTTACATACATGGGATTATATAAGTTTGGAAAGGAAAAGTCAAAAATAAAATTAAACAGAAATAAAATAATAATATTTATAATTATTTTCGCGGCTTTAGTATATATTGCGAATATTTATATATCATGTCTAATTTAGAAGAAGATTTAGAATATAATAGAAGATATAAAGAAGTTTTACATATATTTAATGTTTCATTGAAAAATAATAAAGGATTAGAAACTGTTAAAAGCTTTATAAGAGCAGTTATTGAATATTATGATTATACAATTGAATTGTATTTTAAGAAACTATATGAAAATAAAATTATTGATGAAATTCCAGATAGTCCAATTAAGAGATATAAAAAGATGATTGAAATTACAAAAGATAAAGAACTTGAAGAATCATTAAAGTATTATAAACTATTAAAACTTGCTTTAAATTCCGATTCAGGAATAATGAACGAATATAGAAAAAGTATGGTTATAAAATTTAAGACAGTAGGTGGGGAAGAATTTGAAATAAATATAAAAACTCTAAAAGAAATTGCAGAATCTGTTAAAAAATTTTCTACAATTATTAGTAAATATATATAATGGCAAAGGTATATACAATATCTTCTGGAAAAGGTGGAGTGGGAAAAACATTTTTTTCTATAAACTTATCAAGAGTCCTCTCATTATTAAATTTTAAGACATTATTAATTGATTTTAACCTAAGTACACCAAATGTATCTATAAATCTTGGCTTAGATAATGAAAATAACAATATACATAAATTTTTAAGGGATGAAATTGATATAAACAATTGTATAAAAGAATATAAAGAAAATTTTTATATAATTCCTGGAAGCTTAGATATAAAAGACTTAATATATATTTCTACAGAAAAATTATATAATGGAATAATGAAGATATATGACGATTTTGATTATATCATTATAGATTCTGCTGCTGGGATTGGTAAAGAAGCTATAGAGGCGTTGAAAGCTGCTGAAGAAGTTATAATAATAACAAATTATGAAAAATCTGCAATGTTTGATTCTTATAGAGTTTCGAAAGTATTAGATAACTTAGATATAAAAACTATGGGAATTGTTTTAAATAAGATAAAGAAGGATATAAATTATATAAACGCTGAAAAATTTTTTAAAAAGAAAATAATAGGAATTGTTCATTATGATGAAAATGTACAAATTTCGATGGACAATGGTATACCTTTAATAGATTATAATATAAATTCCATAGCCTCTAAGGATATAATAAAAATTGCAGAAAAAATAAGTGGAAAGGAACTAAATATTAGAAATAGTTTTATATATAATATATTAAAAATATTTAAATGGAAATAGATTTTGAATTAGATAAAATATTTGAAACCTTGGATAGAAAAAAATATAAGAAAATATTATTACAATTTCCTGATGGATTAAAACCATATTCAAAAGAAATATATGATAAAATAAAGGAAAAATATAAAGATATTGAAATATATATTTGGTTTGGATCTGATTTTGGCGGATGTGATATACCAATATATTTAGATAAATATGGATTTGATTTGATAATCCATTTTGGTCATTCAAAATTTTATAAATTAAAGTTAAATGAATAATAACATATTTTTGATTTTATCAATTATTTTTCTATTTATTTCAATAATTTTATTATTTATTTATTCATTATCCAATTCTTCTAATACAAAATTTGCTGGATTGATACTAATAGGTCCAATACCAATATTAATATCAAATTCTTACCAATTATCAATTATATTATTAATTATTTTATTGGTTATTATTTTGATTATTTTTGTTATCTTCTTCTATAAGATAATCATATAAATCCTTTAGATTTTTAAATACCATCGTAGCACCAGCAGAAATTAATTCTCTCTTTTTATTTACACCACTAGCAACCCCTATTACATTTATTCCAGCTCTCTTTGCAGCAATAATACCATATATAGAGTCCTCTATTGCTAATATTTCATTTGGTAATAAAGAAAATCCTCTTACTATTTCAATATAACCTTCTGGATCTGGTTTTGTCTGTTTTACATCATCAGAAGTTATTACAACATCAAATAAATTATCTATATGTAGATGTTTTAATATTTGTACTGTTAACTTTCTAGTATTTGATGTAAAAAGTGCCATTTTATATTTTTTATCCTTAAAATAATTTAATATTTGTTTTGCCCCCGGATTAAATTTTATTTTTTCTAAATATTCATTTAAAATTACATTTTCAGATTCTTTCTTTAAATCCTCAATTGATAGATTCAAATTATATTTATTTATTATATTATATATTATTTCTTCTAAGGACATTCCAGAATTATCTAGAGAACCATCTAACTTTATTTTATATTTTTCCAATATCTTTTTATGAGCTTCATCATAAACTTTTAAGCTATTTATAAGTGTTCCATCCAGGTCTATTATTACTCCTTTTAAATTATAAAATACGACCATAATTATAATATTTTAAAGAAAGATATAAAATAATTAATATGATCAAAATAAGAGAACAGATAAGGAATATAATAATTGATAATTATATTAAAGAAGGAAAAGATCCTGTTGATTCTATAATTGGACAAGAAAATGCAAAGAGACAAATGTTATCTTCATTAATTTCTGGAAGAAATATATTAATAATAGGACCTCCAGGTACTGGGAAAACAACTTTAGCAAAAAATATATCAAAAATATTACCAGAAATTGATTTTCCAGATAGTATTCCATTATGGGCCTATGAAGAATTTCCTTTTGTCTCTGAAGAATATAGAAAAAAATGGAAAGAAGGTCCTTTCATAAAAATAAAGGGAGAAGATAGATTTATTAGAATACAGGGTTCTTATGATCTATCCGTAGAAGATTTAATTGGAGATATTGATCCTTCAAAAGCATTAAAATATGGGATACATTCTTTAGAATCTTTTATACCTGGAAAAATATTCAGAGCCCAACATGGTGTATTATTTTTTGATGAGATAAATAGAGCACCTCCAAAGGTTCAAAATAGTTTGTTAGAATTATTAGAAGAAAAGAAAATAACGATTGGAACATATGAATTTCAAATACCATTGGATATAATATTTATTGCTACAATGAATCCTGAGAGCTATTATGGAACTGAAAAAATATCTGATGTATTATTGGACAGATTTGATATAATAAATTTAGATTATCCAAAAGATATTGATGAGGAAAAGAAAATTATATTAAAATATGGAAAAAGTTCGGATGTTAATTTTTCTGAAAAATTATTGGAATTAACAATTGAATTTATACAAAAATTGAGAAAAGATGATAGATTGGAAAAGAAACCATCAGTTAGATCTACAATTGGTATTTATGAAAAAGCCCAGGCATTGGCTATAATAGATAATAAAGAAAATGTTGAAATTCAACATATATTTGAATCTCTATTATCAATACTACCACACAGGATAAGATTAAAACCATCATATAAGATGGAAATAAATGAAGAAGAATATATAAGAAATCAATGGAATTCTTTTATAGTCGGAAAAAACTTTCGGAGTTGATTCAGAAAATTTAATAAATAGACCTGGAGAATCATTTAAATATAGTTCAAAAGAAATTAAGAAAAATATAAATGAATTAATTGAAAAAATGATTAAAGATGGATATCCAATATTTGATATAGATAAAATTATGGAAAATAAAAAAGAATATTCTGATATATTGTCAAAACTAACTGAATATGATGAAAAAAGGATAAATGAGGATAAGGATTATAGGTTTAATAAAGAATTTAAGAAATCGCTAAACAAATTAAAGGAAATATTAACTAGTGAAGGATATATAAATGAAAATAGAGAATTAACTGAGAAATCTTTAATGGAATATTCTAAGTATTTGATAGGAAATATAGAAAAGGAAATTGGTGGTATATTTGAATATGGAAAATACTCCTCATATTATATTGGAAATGATGAGGAATTTTATAAGAAATATTTTAGTATAGGGGATAAATATAGTAAAATTGATATAAAAGAGACTATAAAAAAATATATAAAGAATAAGGATAGTATAAGATTTGTTGTTAATGTTAAAAGAGAAAATAAAGGCGGTAAATATGTAATTCTATTGGACGTATCTGGAAGTATGATTGGGGAAAAAATATTTGAGGCAAAAAAAGCTTTAATATTATTGATATCAAAGATATTGGAAGATAATAATCTATTAGATATAATATTATTTAATGATAAAATTGTTAAAGAATATAATAATGTTAGAGGATTAAAAGATATAATAGATATATTAAGAATTATACCAAATGGAAGTACAGATATTGCTTTAGCATTTAATTATTTATTAAATAAATGGGAAAATGGACATATAATATTAATAACTGATGCATTGCCAACAAAAGGAGAAAATCCTATAGAAAGAACTTTAAAGTTAGCCAAAGAATTAAGTCAATATTATTATATATCAATAATTGGAATACAATTAAATGATGAAGGAGAAAAGATTGCAAAAGAAATAGTAAAATATGGAAGAGGAAGATTATTTGTTTCTAGGGATATAAAAGATTTAAAAAAGCTATTATTATTAGAATACGAAATATCTAAACAACAGATAATAAAATAACTTCTTCAGATTTATTTTCCCCAATATATTTCTTATATTTTCCCGCCAACTTCTTTCTTGCAACATCCAGATAGAAATTTATCCTACCTGTAAAGTCTTGCTTATTATAATATATTGATAGAATAATATTTTTATAGAATACCTGAGCAGCTCTTGTATAAGGTCTTCCAAATGAATGCCTCATTCCCTGTGAAATTCTGTCCGCACCTGCACCATATACCAATGCATGTTCTCTTACAACATGATGAGGATATTTTCTTACAATAAATAAGAATTCTTTTACTTCATTTTCTAAGTATTTTAATATATTTGTTCTTACCGATTCTAATGAATAATCAGATACCTGAACATTATGCAATGCAATTAAATGAGCAACATATTTCCACTGATCTTTTGGTACGTTTACCATTCCCATAACCTGCATCCTCAATCTTGATACTGGAGCACCTGGGATTTTATTATAGGTTTTACTATATGAAAATCTTGTATATGGTCTTTCTATTTCTTTAAATATCTTCCAGGGTCTCTTCGCCATTTTATATCATTTTCTTTAATAATATATTTATATCTTTTCCATAGTATCCATATACTCCACCTTGATTATATGGAACTTTTATACCCTTTCTTGGATATCCTTTTGATGGAGGTTTTAGCCTAAATATCTTCTTTATTTTTGGTATTGAATCTAAATCTATTTCATTATTTAATAATTTTTCAACAAGTGTATCGATATCCATATTTAATGTTTGTTTAATATAATCTTCTGTCAATCTTTTATTTCCTTTCAATCTTCCTCTCTTTAATAATAATTCCTTTAATGTCTCTTTATCTATTTCTCCCCATGCAATCCATGGTTCTACCTTCTTTATCATTCCTCTTATATCTTTTGTATCTTTCATTATTACCATATAATTATTTCTCCTTAATCTTAACAAATATAATGTATCTTTTATCTCTTTATCTGCCTTAACTGTTCCTTTTATCCTTAAAATTGCTAATAATCCCATTTTATACAAATCCAATCTTTAATCCTGAAGTTTTGGCATATTCTTCCTTAATTCTATATTCTACTGTCTTTCTTAATGCATTATAAACTGCCATTGCGAAATTGTATCTCCTTCTAGTTTGTCCAAAAGATTTCATCCATAGATCCTTTATACCTGCTAATCTAAATATTTTTTCCATCTCTTCAGGTGCTACCAATCCTACTCCTCTTGGAGCTGGTAATAGTACAACCCTTATAGAACCATAAGATCCTTCAACTTTAAATGGTAAGGAATGTGGAGTTTTAAATGCACATTCCCATGATCCACAACCTCTTGCGATTGGTATAATATTCAATTTTGCATTTCTTAACGCCTTTTCCATACATAAAGCAATATCTGAAGATTTTCCAATTCCAACCCCAATATATCCATTTTCATTTCCAACAACGGCAACAGAAACCCATGATGTTTTATTACCTTCGGCAGTTTTTCTTTGAACCATTTTTACAAATTTTGGTCTTCTATATTTACCCTTAGATAATGATAATCTAATATATTCATATTTTAAATCTGGTATTAGCGCATCTACAATTTCTGGTTCCAATATTTTATATCCATTTTTAAATACTTGCTCAACAGAATTTATCTTTCCCTCCCTTACTAATTTACCAAGTTTTGTTTTTGGATTCCAGGATTCTATATTAAACCTTTGTGATCCTATTCTTTCTAAAGTTTCCTGTTCTTTTTTTACTTCTTCAAATTCTTTTTGTTCTTCTACCATTTTCTTTTAAATTTATATGACCATACATAGGCTCTTATTTTGCTACTTCTCCCAAATCCACAATGCGAGCAATATCCCTTATTAGGATTATACGTTTTTCTACCACATCTTCTACATATAACATGATTTACCTTATTTGTACCACCCAATCTTGTCATTTAATGATAATATAAAGAAATATTTTTAAAGTAAATAAGGAACTTTAAACAATCAATGAATATAGATATATCAATAATAATACCAACATTAAATGAAAAAGAAAATATTAATGAATTAGTAAAAAGAATAATAGAAAGCTTAAATGATATAAAATATGAAATAATTTTTGTAGATGATGGATCAAAAGATGGAACAATTGAAGGAATAGAAAAACTAAAAAAAGAATATAAAAATATAAAACTTGTTGAAAGAGGATATAGAAAAGGTTTATCTTCCGCCTTTATAGATGGACTAAAGTATTCTAATGGAAAATATGCTGTATTAATGGATGCTGACCTACAACATCCCCCAGAATTATTAAAGAAAATGTATGAAAAAGCTTTAGAGGGTTATGATTTGGTTATTGCATCAAGATATATTGAAGGAGGAAAAATAGAGAATTGGAATATTATAAGAGAGCTTATATCAAAAACATCAAAAATTATTGCATATATTCTTCTACCAGAAACATTAAAAGTAAGAGACCCATTAAGTGGATATTTCTTAATAAAGAAAGATCTATTAGATAATTTCAATGTTTCAAATCCATTTAGTTATAAGGTTCTATTAGATATATTAGTAAAAGTAAATTATAATAAATTAATAGAGATCCCCTATACATTTAAAGAAAGAGAACATGGAAAATCTAAATTAGGCAAAAAAGTAATTTTTTCATATTTAAAGCAGGTTTTTTTATTATTTGACGTTTCTCAATTTATAAAGTTCTATTTGGTAGGATTATCTGGAATTGTTATTAACTTATTAACTTTATACTTATTGATATCTTATCTTCCATTTTATATTTCTTCCTTTCTAGCAATTTTAATTTCAATTATATGGAATTTCATTTTAAATGATTTGTTTGTATTTAAAATTAAAAAGAGAAAAATTTTAAAAAGATTTTTATTATTTTTTGGAGGAAGAGGTTTATTATCAAAACCTATTCAATATTTATCTGCCCTATTATTTTATTATGTATTTGGAATAAATTACTTGATATCTCAACTTATTGGCATATTTATTGCTTCTATAATTAATTGGGTCTTTACAAAAGGTATTGTGTATGAAAAGTAAATTTATAAATTTCAAAAGCGTATTATATTAGCGCCGCTTTTATTTTTGTATAAAATAAGGTTTATATATACGCTTTTGATATTTATAAATTTTATCTTAGATAAATTTTATAAATAGGTTTTTAAGATTTTCTTTATCCTAATAAAAAATATTTATAATATTAATAACTTGTCAATAACTATTGTTTATCTTATTTTTTACTATTCTATAGATATCTTTCAAATTGTTGATCTGGATTTTAATTCTTTCTTTTGTATACCTGTCTTGTAGTAAAACATTATTCTCTGATAATTCTTTTTTTCCGACAATTAATAAGAACCTTATATCTTTATCTGCTGCATATTTTATTTGCTTATTAAAATCTCTTTTCATTAAATCAATATAACAATTTAACCCAATTTCCCTTAATTTATTACATATATTCCAAGCATCTTTAAATGTATCTTCAAAATATATTACACATATTTCTGCATAGGTCTTTTTATCAATCTTAAATATTCCTAATTCAATTCCAGCATCAATTAATCTTTCTACTCCAATACTTCCACCAACAGCAGGTATTTCATCATTTGTAAATAATTTTAATAAATTATCATATCTTCCTCCTCCAGATAATGATCCAATTTTTGGTTTTTCAACAATTGCTTCATATATCATACCAGTATAATAATCTAAACCCCTTACTAGAGATAAATTTATTTCTATTTTACTTTTATCATTTAATAGATCTAAAATATTATTAAAATAATTTATTTCTTTTGATATTTCTTCATATTTTGATAAATAATCAATTACTTCCTGATTCTTTAACGATATTATTTCAACAATTTTATCCGATAATTCTCCGACAATATTGTTTAATTCTCTCTTTACATTTTCTCTTCCAATTTTATCCAACTTATCAATTATTGTATATACTTTTTTTATTTTTTCTTCATTTATATTTAAATTTTTCTCAAAAACAAATCTTAAAAATTCTCTATCATTTATTATAATTTTATAATTTGAAAAATTAAATTCTTTAAATATAAAATCCACAATATTCAATATTTCTGCATCAGATTCTGGTTCTTTTGATCCAATTATATCAAAATCTGCCTGATAAAATTCCTTATACCTTCCTTTTTGTGGATTTTCATATCTATAAGATTTATCTATTACATATCTTTTAAATGGTAAACTTGGCCTATGATTTGAAAAAAACCTTGCTAAAGGTATTGTTTGATCATATCTTAGTGCATATTCCTTATCAGAATATGGTAATTTAAATCTCCATATTAGTTTATTTTCAGCTTCTTCTCCATATTTTCCTTTCAATGTATTCCAATATTCTATTGCTGGAGTTTCTATAGGATCAAATCCAAATCTTTGAAATATTCCTTCTATTCTACTAAATATTTTATTTCTTAATATTTTTATTTCGGTGGGAAAATCTCTTAATCCCGATGGCAAATTATACATTATATTAAATTTAAAAATTGTTTAATAAAATATTTGGTTATCTATGGTCGCTCATAGAAAGAAAAAATACAGGAAAAATCTTGGACAGAGATATGCTAGAAGGGGTTATAATGATAGAAATAGAGGCAGAGGAAATAGGGGTGGTGCAGGTTTCTCTGGATGGAGATTTAAAAAACAAAAATATATTAAGTTAATTAAGGAATTTCCAGAAAGATTTGAAGATAAAAAAGGATTTACAAGTATTAAATATAATGCTGAAAAATCCATAATTAATTTAGGAGATATAGAAGAACATTTCGATTATTTATTATCTGAAGAAATAATAAAAAATGAAGGAGAATATTATATAATTGATCTAGATGAAATAGGTGTCGATAAGTTGTTGGGAGCTGGAAAAATTAGTAAAAAAATGAAAATATATGTAAAGGAATCGTCAGAAGGGGCAATAGAAAAGGTTAAAAACATTGGTGGAGAGGTAATAATTAAATAATGGACTTATCATTACAAAAAAAGTTAGCATCTAAAATCCTTGGTGTTGGAAAGGATAGAATATGGATAGACCCAAATAAGATACAGGATGCCTCTAAAGCTTTGAGTAGATCTGATATTTTAGATTTAATTGATAAAGGAATAATAAAAACAAAATCCATTAGGGGTCAATCTAGAACATGGGCAAATTATATTAAAGAACAAAAGAAAAAAGGAAGAAGAAGAGGTGCAGGATCTAGAAAAGGAGGTAGAAAAGCTAGATTAGACAAAAAGGAAAATTGGATTAAAAGAATAAGGGCAATAAGAAAGTTGTTAAGAGAACTAAAAGAGAAAAATATAATTGATAAAAAGTTATATAGGGATTTATATAAAAGAGCTAAAAGTAATGAATTTAAGAGCAAAAGAGCCGTTTTAATTTATCTTAAGGATTTGGGGATATTAAAGAACGAAAAAGAGGTTTTAAATAAATAGCTTATAAATTTTTTTATTTAAGGTTTATAATAGTTTCACCTATATATTCTTTATGGCGACATCATCCCAATTAAGGGCAGAAATAGAATCCGCATTTAAAAAAGGTGTATCAAAGGATGAAGTAGATAAATTAGCACAACAAATAGCAAATAAATTAGGAAAGAAACCATCAGTTGTAAAAGCATTAATTACAAGATACGTAAATAAAGGAATGATAAAAGAACAGGGCGGAAAACATGTTTGGGCTGGACAATAAATTTTTTGTTAGTTTATATTTTATAAAAATATTAAGATAGAGTATATAAAGAAAATACACAAAATTTAATGAAAAGTCTAGAACATAAATTTAGCATCTTATAGATTGATGAAAGATTTTATTCACAAACAAGTAATCAAAAATATTCAGAATCTTAATAATTTTCTAAATGCTTAGTTTTATAATAAATTTATGATAACCTATTGACATGAAGTTTTGGCTTGTTCATCGAAAGGTCCAAATTGAATTGAAACGACTTCCAAATTATTTGGATCTAAAACAAAACCATAAACACAACCTTCGATAACATTTTGAATTTCTCCTGTAGAAGAAGTTATAATCTTTTTATAACAGAAAATATATGGAGAAAGATAAGGTTTACAATAAAGGTAATTGATATTTTCTCCCTCTTCATTTCCATAACTACATATGTAGTACCCGGTATCACAAACAGTGAAACCATCAAAACTTCCTGTAAATGCCGGATGTAAAAGTATATTATCTGATGTTAGATCATTTATAGTTCCTGGAGACCCGAGCAACAACCAAGAGGGGGTCTCCAAGTAATTTCTTATAGTATTTTCTATGAAGGACTTTACATCTTTATATGGATAAGAATAGCCATTTATTAGCTCATTTATTTTTGTGATAAATAGTACCCCTAAATTCGATAGAAAAAAGGCACAAACAATAATAGTAATCAATAAAGAAGAAAAAATTCCAACTTTTGATATGTTTTTCGCTGAACCATAAGCTATAAGTATAGAACCTATTGTAAAAATCCAAAATCCTATTCCAGCAAAGCTAACTAAGCTTATCTCACTATAAGTTGATAGATAATACAAAAAAGATAATGCAGAGATAATTAAAAATAACGAACCCGTAAAAATAATAGAATTTTTAGTAAGTAACAATCCGAGAATTACAATTATAAAACCTAAAACAATAAGAATAAGAATAGCTATTAGGATATAATTTGCAGTTATAATATAATTCGATAAATTTGTTATCTGAATTTTTAATATTTCTTCTTGAAACATGTTAATCCATGTTAATCCGAATAAAGAGATAGAAAGCCAAGGTAGAAAGAGTGAAAAAAAGGATAAAAATAGTCCTAATACAACTATTCCATCTATACTTTCTGAAGTAAATTTTAATTTAGAGAATTTTTTTATTGATGAAAATTTAAAAGACCTTTCTTTTTTAGGAAATTTCTTTGAAGATTTAGCGTATAAATTAATTTTTTTCATTTTTTCTATCTTATCTAAAGCCTTTAAAAATTTTTCTCTTTCTTCTCTTTTCTTCGTTTCAAAATTTTCAAAATATTGCATCGTCCAAATAGAGCAGGGATGATTTCCTTCTTTTTTCCATTCTTCATAAAGTTTTTCTTTTGAAAAAGGATCTTTAGCTCCTTCTATTGCACTCCAAGTTATTACTAACTTAGGTTCAATATGTTTTTCACAAAACCATCCTTTACAATAAGGACATTGATAAAGTTTCTTTTCAGAAGAATCATCTTCTCTTATTTTACATTCAGGACAGACATCAAATTTCATATTTTCATTAGAATTTTCCATAAGGGTTTATTTCAAAGAATCTTTATAAAATCTTATAATTTATAAGAATTTTCTTTCAAACTCTTGAGAAAAATTACTAACATCTAACATTTAATACCATATTTTCTTCGAATACTTTACAAGATTTACAATTGAAAATTATAATTTGCCCCCGCCGGGATTTGAACCCGGGTCTCGGGGATGAGGACCCCGTATCCTGGACCGGACTAGACGATGGGGGCTATGGGTTATTTAATATATATTCAGAATTTTGAGTTATAACTATTATATTTGTTCCATTATCATAACAAGTTATATTCTCTTCTAAACAGATATTGTAATATGTTTGATTTATAATGAAGGAATAATTTGGATATAA
>Ga0208662_100145_pt1 | contig 31818 bp, 46 predicted proteins | sample OSPB_host_MetaG_FD_187136 | JGI IMG/M metagenome (GOLD analysis project Ga0208662, IMG submission 187136) | Hot spring microbial mat communities from Yellowstone National Park, Wyoming, USA - OSPB_host_MetaG (SPAdes) (version 2) | ecosystem: Environmental > Aquatic > Thermal springs > Hot... | reverse complement strand
TTATCGCACCTCCTAATCGATGAAGGATTCTGAGTATGAGGCTGGTGATACCGCGGTTAAAAGAAAAAAGCTTTTATCTTTCCTCTTTGCCAATCGTATAATATAATCCTTGAAACTCTCTTTATCCAATCAGAATCTTTCTTTATATTGTATTTTCCCCTTAATTTAATAAATATATCTTTTATATTTTCTATATTTATATTATAATATTCTTCAAATGGCTTTTTACCTATCTTTTTATATAAATATAAAACTGCCTTTTCAGGATATTCTAATTTATCTATATCATATGCTCCTAAAATTGATAATAAATATTTATTTTTTGTTTCAACAATACCTGGAGAATCTATTAGATAATATTTTCTAGATAATCTAATTATTTGTAAACCCTTTGTAAATCCGGGCTTTGGAGAAGTACCTGCGCTTCTTCTTCCAACCAATATATTTATTATTGAAGATTTTCCAGTATTCGGGTATCCAAATACTCCTATATATGCCTTTTCATATTTTTTTCCAACTTTTTTTATTACTTCTCTTAATTTTCTACTTCCTTTCCTATATTTTGCCGACATATATACTGTTATATAATCTTTACTAAAATCTTCTATTATTTTTTTTAAAAAATCTTCACTTACCAAATCAGATTTATTTAAAACTAATATTAGGTCCTTATTTTTATTTTTTATATATTTTTCTATATATTTCGTTCTACATAATTTTGGAAACCTTGCATCCAATATTTCAAGCAATATATTCGACTTATTTATTAATTCTTTTATCTTAGTATCCATAATATAAAATATTTTAGAAACATAAAATAAAATTTTTTCCAAAAACTGTTGATATAAATTTATAAATTAATTTTAACAATATTAATATATGGCAGCTAGAAGAAGAAAAACACTAAAAGAACTTTTATTAGAATTATTAAAAGCTCCAAAAACCATTGATGAAGTAATAAAAGCAGTAAAATCTAAAAGACCAAGAACAAGGGTTAGAGTTATAAAAGCATTAGTATCAAGATTATTAAGGGAAGGATCAATAAAGAAAGTAGGAGATAAATTGCAAGCATAAAAATTTGGAGTTTTTATTTATTTTAAATTTTTAAAAATTAAGTTAATAATTGCTTTTCCTCTGATATATCTGCTAAATATTTTAAATCCAATTCTTTTAACTTTTCTATTGTAGATCCTATACTAAATATCTTAATATTCTTTACATCATCTTTTCCTACAATTGATGATAATTCCTCTCTAATTAAATCTAAAGTCTGATAAAAGGTTTTTTCCATAAATGTCTTGCATCTATTATTTCTACTTTTCCATTATATATCCATAAATATAATGGATTGTTTGCTTTTTCTTCTATTATTATAAAATCAAAACATGAAAATTTTAATTCTGCACCAAATTTACCTCCAGCATTTCCTTCATAAATTGTATTTTTTATTCGAGATTTCTTAACAATAGATCATCTTCCAGCAGTTGGAATTCCAATTACGGGTCCTGTGGCAATAATTAATTTGTTTTCAGGACTTAAAGGATCTATATTAGGTATTACTTTCTTTATTATATAATATGTATCAATCCCTCTTCCTTCCAATCATTTTCTCAATATATCCTCTAAAGGTAAGGATTCTATAGAAATTTTCTCTTCAACTAAATTCACCCTTAAAATTTTCCCCATATATTCATAAACCATAAATTATAATTATTTCTATACTTAAAAAAATATTTAATATTTTAGATTATATTTGATAAAATAATAGAGTTATTTTTATAAAGGTTGAAAAAATAATAGAGTTATTATGACATATATAAATAGAGAAATAGAAGAAAAAATAAATAAACTTATTGGAAGAAAAGAAATAATTGGAATAAAAGGACCTAGACAGGCTGGAAAAACAACATTATTAAAGAATATTTATGAAAAAATCAATGAAAATAAAGTGTACATTGATATGTATATAGATGAATATAGAAAAAATTTTGAAGAAAATTATATAGATTTTATTAAAAGATATAAAGATGAAAAGAAATTGTTTCTTTTTTTAGATGAGATTCAAAAATTAAAGGATGGTGGAAAAATATTAAAAATAATGTATGATAATTTTAATGATATTAAAATTTTTATATCTGGATCCTCTACATTAGAAATTAATACAAAAATACTTCCAGATTTAGTTGGAAGATTAATATTATTTACTTTATATCCTTTTAATTTTTATGAATTTTTATTATCAAAAGATAAAGGACTTGCAAATTTAGTAAAAGAAAAACGAGAGTCTTTAAGAGGATTTTTAGAAAATGATAATGAAATTAAAAAACCATCTTTTAATGAAGAAATAACAAAATATCTAAAAGAATATTTAATATATGGAGGATATCCAGAAATTGCTATAGCAAAAGATTTTGAAGAAAAAAAGATATTATTAAAAAATTTGTATAATTTATATATTGAAAAAGATATTGTAAATTTCTTCCATATCTATGATTCTTCAAAATTTATAGATCTTACTAAATATTTATCCTTCATAATAGGAAATATTCTAGATATTTCTTCAATTTCTAAAGAATTAAAAATAAGTTATAGAAAAGCCGAGAATTATATAACAATACTAAAGCATACATATATAATAGATTTAATTGGACCTTTTCATAAAAATATTGTAACAGAATTAAAGAAAGCTAAAAAGATATATTTTATAGATTTGGGTTTAAGAAATTCTGTTATAGATAATTTTTTAGAATATGATAAAAGAACAGATAGAGGACAATTATTAGAAAACTTTGTTTATATAGAATTGTTAAAAAATTTTTCAAATTGGAAAATAAATTATTGGAGAACAACTGGAAAGGCGGAAATAGATTTTATTTTAACAAAGGAAGATAAAGTTATTCCAATAGAAGTAAAAACATCTAAAAGGATTAATAAAGGTTTTTATACATTTATTAATAGATATAAACCAGAAAAAGCATTGATAATAACTCTAGATGAATTTGAAGTAAGAGATATTTATAATACAAAAGTATATACTATTCCAGCATATTATATATAAATTTAAAGGACATCTAGAATTTATTGGGCCCGTAGTCTAGTCGCAGGATATCGGCCTGGCTAGCCGGAGATCCCGGGTTCAAATCCCGGCGGGTCCATTATTTACCGGATCTCCTTTTCTTATACCATTCAATTGCATTTATAAAATCTTCTTTTGTAATCTCTGACCAATATTTTTCTATAAAATATAATTCAAAATATGCGGCTTGATATAATAGATAATTACTTATTCTATATTCTCCAATTGTTCTTATTATTAAATCTGGCTCTGAATATAAGATTTCATTACCAAAATATAAACTAATTATATTTAATATGCTTTAAAAATATGATAATTTTAATTATAAAGTTATATTTTTATTTAAATAATTAAAAATATCATTATTCTTTCCCTTAAAATATTTGCTTAATGGGATTACAAAGTTTAATAATATTAACATTATTAAGAATATATATTGCACCCGTCGTCTAGTGGCAGGATGCGGGCCTTCCAAGCCCGCGGCCCGGGTTCAAATCCCGGCGGGTGCATTATAGGTTATATAATCTATTATTTTTTCTTCTGGGTAAACTATATATTTAGTATATTCCATATTATTGTTTCTTAGATTTTCCCTAATTTCCCTCCCACTAATAATTCTAGGACTATAAATAACTTTAAAATTATTACCATAAATTATTTTATAAAATATTCCTGCTATTTTAAACATTATCAAACGTTTTATGTCACTAGTTGCTATTAAATAATCTTTTTTACATTTATTATCATTAAAAATATTTCCAATTTTAACAAATAAATCAATTAAATTTTTATAATAAATACCATATACTTCAATATTATATTTTTCACCATATATTCTCTCTAAACCTTTTAATATATTATCTATTGTAATATCCAATGGTATTGGATTATCGTTTAATCTAGAATTTTCACTTCTTACAGCAATAACTTCTATATCTCTTACATCATAATTTTCTAAAATTTCCCATAAACTATTCAAATGACCAACATAAAATGGTTGAAATCTACCAATCAATAATGCTGTATATTTACTTTGCATTATTAATTTATTAATTATAAAAGTTTACATAAAATGTATGGATATTATTATAGGGAGATCATTAGATGATTTAGAAAAATATGGATTGAAAGGTTCAATTTTCATAGGTAAAGAATATATAAAAATGGAAAATGCTTTATCTTTAGCGAACACAGTTTATTTAGATATAAATCTCCCACATTTAATATTAATTGCTGGAAAAAGAGGGCAAGGAAAAAGTTATACATTAGCTTCAATATTTGAAAGTTTATCAGATCTTGAAAAGGATCTATTAAATAACTTCTCCGGATTAATATTTGATACAATGGGAATATTTTGGACAATGAAATTTCCAAATTATAGAGATGCTGAATTATTGGAAAAATGGGGTTTAAAACCAAAATCAATAAAAAATTGTAGAATATTGGTTCCTAAAGGTTTATTAGATGAATATAGAAAAATAAATATTCCCATAGATGATGTTTTTGAATTAAACCCATCAGATTTATCTGGAATCGAGTGGGTTTTAACATTTAATTTGGATCCAACATCAAATATTTCACTATATATACAAAAAATCATAAAAAGAATGAAAGAAAATAATAATGGATATTCTATACAAGATATAATAAGTTATATAGAAAAATTAGATATAGATAGCAATATGAAAAATGCTATAACTACATACTTTGAAAATGCAGACAGTTGGGGGTTATTTTCTGAAAAAGCTGAAAGTATAAGAAATTTAACAAAACCAGGTTATATAAATATATTGGATATATCCTTATATACTGCAATAACTGGTGGATGGTCAATAAAAAATCTAGTAATTGGATTAATATCTAAAAAAATATTTTACCAAAGATTGATATATAGAAAAGTAGAAGAATTAGAAGAAATATATATTTCAAAAGAAATGGGTACAAGAGAATTTCCATTAATATGGATTGCAATTGATGAAGCACATGAAGCAATTCCAAACGATTCAATTACACCAGCAACCGAACCATTAATACAAATAATAAGAGAAGGAAGACAACCAGGTATAACATTGGTATTAGCAACACAGCAACCTGGCAAAATGCATACAGATGTAATTACCCAAAGTGATATGGTTATATCGCATAGGGTAACTGCAGAAAGGGATTTAGGATCTTTAAATGAAATAATGAAAAACTTTACTGCACAAGATATTGATATATATATGAATGATAATTTACCAAAGAGAAAGGGTGCTGCTTTAATTTTGGATGATAAATCTGAAAAGATATATCCTGTTCAGATGAAACCAAGAGTTTCTTGGCATGGAGGTTCAGATCCAACTTTAATTAGAAAGAGATTATGGCTAGAGGGATAGTAAAAGAAATAGAAGGTATAATTGCAATAGTGATTTTTATTTCATTTTTAACATTTTATTTAGCAATGTATAGAGGATATATAATAAACAATATTAATAATTATGATCAAATAAATTATTATAATACTTATATAAATAATATATTGAATTCAATCGAGAACAAATATTATTTACTATCATTAAATGTTTCAATACCATTATCTATGTATTATCAATGTTTATCAAATTCTCCAATATATTATAATTTAAATAATGAATCGGCATATAACGATTTTTGTACATCATTTCCAATATATTATCCATTAAATATATCTTTTTTAACAAATTATTCTGGGGTGTTAAATAATACAAATAATACATATTTAGATCCAAATGTCGGTATATTTTTTTATGCAAACTTTCTAAATTTTAATATAAGTAATAATCAACCACAATATGTTTTAATAAATGTTTCAAATCCCTCAAAACAAAATTTAACTAATTATCCTGTATTTATAACTTCTACTGATATTTTTTATTGGTTACAGAATGGTTATAATCTATCTGTAAAAGATTTAAATGGAAATAATTATTATTTTTGTTATTTAAACAATAATCTAAATTGTAATAGTTTTAACAATAATGCTTATGGAATTTGGGTTAGTTTAAATATATCTCCATATGGCTATGTAATATTAAATATTTCTCCAATAAATGGAATAAATAGTTATTCAGTTGATGGAAAAGGAATATTTCCAGTATATGATAATTTTAGTTATCAAAATTATCAACAGTTTAGTCAATATTGGATAAATAATACTCCCATAGGTATTTCGTATATGAATCTGGGAGATGATATTTATTCTTGTTCTCAATACTTTTTGGGGTTATGCGTGCAATACAATAACTTTATAATTACTTATAATAATAGTATTTCTATAGGTAATTATTTAATATTATTTAATATTCAAAATATTGGTTATTATAATGCTTATATAAAATTAGGAGATAACTGCAATATAAATCTATCATCTTCTAGAGACCAAAATTCTTTATATGTTTATTATTGTTATAATAATGACAATAATGATAATTTACAAATATCTGGTCAAAATATTTATGCTTATTATATAAATTTAATCCCATATAATGTAATACCAAATATAAAAATAATTTATCAACCAAATTTTACTTATAATTATAAATTTATTATAGGTCCGAATTTAACATATAATTTTTCTCAGTATAATGATTTACATAGTGGAGAAATTTCATTATTCAATTTTAATGGTAACTTTGCAATATATAATAATAATTTATCATATTATTCCTATCTAATAGATACCTATGGTAACAACTATTATTCTGTTCCAACAACCTATTCAAGTATATGTTCTTTATATTTATTAACTGAATTCTCGTTTTATACTTCTCAATATGAACCTTATAATTTATCTTCTTATGTTTATAATGATTCTTTAGCTTTACTATATCTATATAATTCCACAAATCTATCTATAAAGGATATAATATTTTCTAACACTTATTGGTATATATTTAATACAGAAAAATATTATAATTCAAATAATATGATATTCTGGAATACTTCACAATCTATTTATGGTTTTATTTTGAATTCTACAAACTTTTATAATAAAATATTCAATCTAAACAATTTATATAACAGATATTTATATTATGAATATGGGAATGGTATAATATTAAGAACATATTATAAATATAATAAACAAACTCTTATAGGAACTATTACTTGTTCAGGATACTTAGATTCGATATTATATACAAATTATAATCCTGTAATAAGTATTTCTTATATTTCCTCATATAATAATTATAATAATCTTTATTTCTTAAATTCAACATTAAATAATAATTATAATTATCTAAATTATTATTTTTATCTATACTCAAATCCAAATTTAGATAGACAAACAGCATTATACTTAGCGTTTTCTACTCAGATTCCATATATTGAGATAAATTATATCAAACCAATAAATGTAATAAATTTAAATAATTTAGTTAATTTATCGGAAAATTATCAAAGTGTATATTTTTATTTTAATAATTTAAATATAACAATATTTAATGGGACAATATATCAAGGAAATATTGTAAATAATTATACATATTCAGAAAACTTTAATATATATGTCCTAAATAATACAATGGTAAATACATTATATAAAGATCAATTAACAATATATATAAAATGAGAAGCTGGATAATCTTAGTAGAATTAGCATTTTCAATAATATTATTAACATTCTTTTTCTTATACATTTATTATGGTAAATCTAACAATTATAATATTTATACTTTTGATTCCAATAATTTAATTTATCTAAATTCCTCATGTAATAACAATTTATATATCTATGAGATAGTAAATCTGACAAATAATAATATTACAATATGTTATTTTGGAAAACAAGCAAATTCAACATATATACAAAATTATGAACCAATATTTGAATACCTTTATGCAGGGCAAAAATATTTTAATCCATACATATTAATTATATTTGGATGAGATCGCAATACATATTACTAGCAACAATTGCAATTATTATTATTTTATCTTTTATTACATATTACAATCTTTCTCCAATAAATAATATTAATCCGAATTTAATAGGAAAAAACTTTGAAGATCAAATAATATACATATATCAAAATTTTGGATATGATTATATATCTAATTATACATTATACTTTGAGAATTATACAGAGAATATTAATTATAATTTTTCTTTCATTTGTATATCCTCATATAATTTATCAATTCAAAAATGTAATGGAAATAATATAAATTGTTGTTATTATTTTAATGGATATTTTTTTGTAAATCAGAGCATATTAAAATATTGTAATGAAAACCTTACTTTATATAATCCACCAAATTGGATTTGTTTTTGTTATAATGTAAATAATTCTAATAGTTATTATATTAGTTTCTTTTGTATCTAACATAAACTAATATATAAACCCGATTGATTTTTATTTAATAATAAGCACAAATTATTTACAATTGTAAGATTAGAACTATTTAATATATTAAATGGGATTGTATTCATAGTAAAATTATATTGATAATTATATGGAGATAATTTTGTTATATTTAAATTTATATATGGGGGAACTTGTAAAGAATAATTTACAGTAGAATAATATATACACATTATTTCTCCTGGATAAATATATATGATTGTTTCTGGCGGTAAATTTTCATAAGCTTTATAATTACATGAATAACAAGATCCAATTGTTTCTATTTGATAATTTAAATTTGTTAATAAATTTACAATATATTTTAAGTTTAATTCATCCTGTTGATTTTGAATTGTTAGATGAACAAAATATATAACTAAGGATAATATAGAAAGAGCAAATGCAGTATATACTAAAAATTCAATCCATAAACTTATACCCTTCATGAAATTGATTTTATATAATCAGTTAAATTCTTATTTTCATTATTTAATTCTTTATATATTTCATTAGCTAATTTATCTAACAAGCTTTTTCCATTATTTGTTACAACTCTTCCTTTTTTCTTTCCTTCATTTACCTTCATAACCAATCCAGAATTTTCTAATTGATGTAATATTTCTCTTATTAATTTTCCATATCCCTTTACAACTTTTCCAGGTTCCATCCCTCTTTTTCTTAATCCAGAATATTTTCTCCTTAATCTAGAAATCCCAATTGGCCCATATAAATATACTTTTCTTAAAATTGATGCTGCTCTATAATACCACCATCCAGGGCCCCCAGTATAATCTACATCTACAGGGAAATCTGGATTTCTCTCTTTATCTGGTCCTGTTTTAATAAAAAATGCCCAATTGGGTGGTTTTATTGTATCTTTATAATTTTCGAATAAATATCTAGCTAATCTTTCTACAAATATTTGACCATCTACATCTCTTACAGATACCATAATATGCAATATTTATAAAACATTTTTAAAATATATGTAAATTATGAGTCATACTAAATTATCAGTCCCTGTTGCAAGGTTTGGTTCTAGATATGGAAAAGGTATAAGGGAAAATTTATCTGAGATAGAAAAAAAATATAGAAATAAAAAATTAAAATGCCCATTTTGTAATAATATATCAGTAAAAAGATTATCTTATGGAATATGGTATTGTACACATTGTGGCAAAAAATTCGCTGGAAAAGCTTATAGTATACAATGACCCAATATATTTGTATAAATTGTAAAAGAATAATAGATGGAGAAACTGCATTAAAAAAGGTTAAATGTATATATTGTGGATCAAAAATATTAGTAAAATTAAGACCAAATACAATTAAAAAAATAAAAGCTGTATGAAAATAATAATTAATATTGAAGATAGAAATTTAATAGATATATTAAAATTTTTAGAATCTCAAGAAGGGGTAAAAATTGAGAATAATAGTATAATAATTGATAAAAAAGATATATCAAAGGCAAGAGCTCAAATAAACCTAATATTTAGATTATTAAATATACATGATAATCTTAACAGATTCTTGTCCAGTTTGTAATTCAAAGGATATTGAAATAAAAACGGTTGAATATGATTTTCCAGAGATAGGTAAGTCAGTACTTTATATATTTAAATGTAATTCTTGCAGTTATAGAACATTTGAAATAATACCATTAGAAGATAGAGGTTATATAAAAATAGAGTATAAGGTAGATAATAGAGAAAAAGCAGGAAAATTATTTTTAAAATCCCCTTATGCAAAAGTAATATTAAAAGAAATTGAAGTAGAGATAAATCCTGGTATTGAATCAAAATATGAAATTAGAGCAATAGATGATTTTTTAATGAATATAAAAAATAATTTAGAAAGCTTTAAGGCATTATATTCTGACGATAAAGAAAAATATGATAGAATAATAGAAAAAATAAATTATATAGAAGATGTATTAAATAACAGAAAAGAATTAACTATAATAATAGAAGATGAAAAGGGCTTATCAAAAATATATTAGGCTTCTTGATTTTCTGGTTTTACCTCTTCAACTGCAGACATTTGGTGTCCTCTCCAAATTCCTACATATGGTGGTGTAGCAATAATCCAATCTTTGCTTACAGCAGCTATATCCCCGCCAATTGCATCTACGACAGACTTTATTCTGGATACAACTCTCTTTACTTCTACAAGATCCTTACCTGCGTTTAATCCCGATATATCAACAAATACTATATAGTTTCTTTCCCTTAATGAATCTACAACAGCCTTAACTTCTGATGGATCCTTTATTCTAAACACCCTAACATAAATCTTTACTTCCTCAGCCTTCTGAGCAGGTATTACTTCTACATACTGATCAGAAGTTTCTTTCTTCTCTGACTTAAATATGTTTCCTAGAGATACCATATAAATATATATTTCTCTATCCTTTTTATGCCTTTGGTTAATATTTTTGATTATCTTTTATGATATTGTTTATTTAGATTGTAAATCAGATCTTTTTAATAAATCATTTAATTCCTTCGTTAGAGAATTTAACTTTTCTTTATATATATCAGACTGCTTTTTTAATTTTTCTGCTTCAACCTTTAATATTTCTTGATCCTCATTTAGCTTATTTATTAACTCTTTTTTATCTTTTTCTATTAATAAATTACCTATCATAAAATAAACCTTCTTTTCATTTGGCAAGTTTGATAGTTCCTTTAATGCATTCTCTGTTTCAGCTAAGTCTTGTAAAACCTTTTGTCTTTTATTTTCTATTAATAAATATGCTTGTCTTAAATTTTCAAACTCTCCATATTTTGATGAGATTTCCTCTTCGCTAACCATCTTTATATATTATAAAAATCCATTTAAAAATTATTTATGCATGTATATTAAATAATCCTTTTCCCTCTTAAAGAACCCATACCTTATTCCATGAACTATCTCTCCATCTTTTGTCAACTCCAATAAATATTTTTCAGCAATTGCATTTATCATACCATCCTTTTCCCATATTTTTATATTAATCTTATATTCTGCAGGTACCCATTGGACAATTTTTGCATTTAATTTTCTCGAATCTTCTATACTATCTGATAAATATTTAGCAATAATATAATCTCCCCCTTTATCCAATATTTCAATATTAAATCCTTCAAATAACCTTAAATATTTATTATCTACATCATTTCTATCTATATAAATTATATTTGATTTTATTATAAATTCCCTATATCCTAAATCTATTTCTGGATGATTCTTAACTTTTATTATTCTATTTAATGGTAAATCATTTATTATAACTTTTACCGGATTTCTTATTATAAAAAACCTCTTAGCCCTTTTATCATATATTTCTCTATTATATGTATATATTTTGTCCCAATTTATAATTACATCTACAGGATTTGGACCTATTTCTATAATATATTTTCTTATTGCTTCTCCATCAATTCCCCTTCTTTTCAATCCTCTTAATGTTGGTAAAAATGGGTCATCCCATCCAGATATTTTTCCTTCCTTTATTAATTTCCTTATTTCAGATTTATGTAATGGTAAATCTTTTACTAATAGAGCTCCATAATTTATTATTGTTGGAAATTTCCAACCAAAATATTCATAGATATATTCTTGTTTATAAGCATTTACTTCATGCTCCTTCATTCTCAAAACATGTGTTATTCCCATTAAATGATCATCTATAGATACGGAAAAATTATATGTTGGCCACAACCAATATTTTTCTACATAATTTTTTCCATATTTTTTTAATAAATATGGATGTGGATTTTTGTTTGGATCAACAATTCTAAATGCAATCCAATCTCTTATAGATGGATTTGGATGATTTAGATCTGTTTTAATTCTTATTACTGCTTTTTCTTCATCATAATATCCATTTAGCATTTTTTCAAATTGTTCTAAATGCCATTCAGGTTCTTTCAACCTATATTCTGTAGCAATTCCTTCCGTTCTATATTTTGATATTATTTCTTTTGGAGAAAGATCCACATATGCAAATCCTTTTTCAATTAATTCTTTTATATATTTATAATATATATCTAACCTTTCAGATTGTATATAAAATTCATCTACCTTATCATTTATTAACCATTCAACATCCTCTTTTATTGATTCATATACGTCTGGATCTGGTTTTTTAACCTTTGGATCTGTATCTTCAATTCTTAATATAAATTTTCCTTTATACATTTTTGCATATTCATAATTCAATATAATTGCTCTTGCATGACCTATATGTAAATATCCTGAAGGATTTGGAGCAAATCTTGTCCTAACCTTACCTTCTATTGCATTCTTTAATGTTGGTAATCCTTTTCTCTCCTCTTTTTTCTTTTCTTCTAATAATTCTGGATATTCTTTTAATAATATATTATAAGCTTCCTCTCTAGATATATTAATTGAATTATTTATTTCTTCTTTAACTTTTGGAATTATTTCTTTTATATTTTTCTTCAAATCTGGATTTTCATATACTATCTTTGATACAACAGAATTTAAATCTATATTTTCATACTTATATTTATTATATAATACCCATTTTTTTATTAAATTGTTTATATCCATCTTATAATACTCTTATTGCCCACTTACCCTCTTTTAAATTCAATTTTTTAGAAAATTCGGAATTATTTTGATTTACAATTACAATAAATCCAGAATAATCTTCAGATAAATCTGTAGAACCACAATATGGACATCTGTCTGCATCTTTATCAATTATTGCTTTACAATTTCTACAGATTTTTCTTTTTGGCTTTTTATATGCCATTATTTACCAGATTTTTTCTTTTGTTCAAGCCATTCCAATTTTCCCAATCCTGGTTGTTTTAGTGTCATTGCAATCCTTACATTTGATACACCCTTATAACTTACTGTAACTATTCTAGCTTTTACCATATCATTTACCTTCAATACTCTTTTACTATTTTTTCCAATTAAAGCTTCTCTTCCAGAAATTGATACCTCGTCATCCATTATTTGAGAAATATGGACCAATGCATCTATGGGTCCTATATTTATAAATGCTCCAAATTCGGTTATGGATGATACAAACCCATATGTTAGTTCAGAAATAATTGGTAAATATGAAATTGCAGTAAATTTTACTTTATAATATATCCCGCCATCTTCAAAAACCATTATACCATCAGATATTTCATCTATAGATTTTATTGTTACAATTATTCCATATTCTTTTCCACCCATCCCAACATAATTATTTAATAGTATTCTTTCTATCATTTCATTTGCATTATCTGTTATTTCGTTTGGTGGTACCCTTACTACATCGTATATTTGAACTTCATAAAACATTATTAGAATGATTTTATAAATTTTTATAAATCTTTGTAATTTTTTATTTTTTTGCAATAAAAAATTATTATGAGTATAGTAACAAATAATTTAATTAAATTCTATCAAAATAATAAAGAGATTTTGGAAGATATGGTAAAAATTTCACAAAATAGAGAAGTTGGATATTTATTATCAAATAATAATTTTGGACATAGGCCATCAAAAATAGAAACAGAAGATGATATAATAAATTATATTAAAAAAGGTGCTATTTCATTTCATATATCAATCGAGAGGTGGATTGATTTAAATATTTTGAGTGAGAAAGTTTCAAAAAAAGATTTGGATGAATATAAATTAGGATGGGATTTTATAATAGATATAGATACAAAATCTTTAGATCTATCAAAAGTTACTGCAAGAATTATTTTTGATTATTTAAAGGAAAAAGATATTAATCCCATATATATAAAATATTCTGGGGGAAAAGGATTTCATATAGCAATTCCATGGGAAATATTTCCAGAGACAATAAATATATACAAAAAAGATAATTTTATAGAAGAGGAGACAAGGAAATTATTTCCAGATCTTGCAAGGATATTAGCATTATATATATCAAAAGAAATAGAGGGGAAATTAAAGAAAACAATATTATTAAAATTTAGTGAGGATGAATTAAAAAAATATGGAGTAAATGATATAGAAAGATTTAATCCATATGATATAATTGAAATAGATACAATATTAATATCATCAAGACATTTAATTAGATGCCTATATTCAGTAAACGAAAAAACAGGAAACTTATCTATACCAATAAAAGAAAATTATATAGAAAAGTTAAATCCTGAAGATTCTAATATAAATAATTATTCATATGAAGGCATACCATATTTAACTGAAGATCTAGAAAGAAAAGAATCTAGAGAATTAAAAAAATTAATTAACGATTCATTATTATGGAAAATAAAAAATGAATTTGAAGCAACAAAATTTAGTCGATTAGCAGAGAATTATAAAAATAAGGAAGGAATTGAAGAGGCAGAGAGAGATATAGAAGAAATAAAGAAAACAAAAATAGAAATAAACGAGGATTTATTTCCCCCATGTATAAAAAATATATTAAATAATAAAGAAATAGAGGATGGAAGAAAGAGATCTTTATTTATATTAATAAATTTCTTTACAAATATTGGATGGGATTGGGATAAAATTGAAAAATATATAAAAGAATGGAATGAAAGTTTACAAGATCCATTAAAGGATAGATATATAGATTATCAAATAGAATGGCATAAGAAGTTATATAAAAATAATAAGAAATATTTAACCCCAAATTGCAATAATGAAGTATATTATAAGGATATTGGTGTTTGTACTCCAGATAATATTTGTTCATTAATTAAAAATCCCATATCATATCCAATTAAAAAAATTAAAAATACAAAATCTTCTCAGGATTCTCAAAATAATTAATATAGAACTTTATTTCCTCAATATATTTTCTTAAATCTTCAACTCCCCTTACCCTAAAATATCTAAAGAATTTTCTCCTTTCAATATCATTTATAATTATTCCATCAGATTCTAATAAATTTCTTACATATTTGTACAATATTCTTCCTTTATTATCATTATCTGTTAATATAATTGCCTCTCTATAATTTAAAAATACTTCATCATCCTTTCTCAGTTCATATATTGTATATACATTATTAAATCCAACTTCTTTTAATACCTCCTTATCTTTCTTACCTTCTACAATTATAATAGAATCTTTTTTCTCCCTTAGCCTGTACAAAAAAGATACCACCCTATACATTATAAAAAGTTTAACTTTTAATTATTAAAGTTTTTTTATTTATTATGCCACCAAAGGAAAGAATTGTTGATGGTAAAGTATTCTCATATACTGGGCTAATTGATTTTCAAAAATTCTATAAATCGACGAAAGAATTTTGGGATAATAAGGGATTTGACTTTCTTGAAAATAAACATGAAGAAAAGGTAAAGGATGATGGATCTAGATCTATAAATTTAGAATGGCATACAGAAAAGAAGATAACTGATTATGTAACATATAGTTATGATATAAATATTACAACAGATACTTTAAAATTAGTGGATAATATGAAACAATATGTAGAGAATCTAAATATAAAAATAAACGGAGATTTAATAACAGATTACCAAAAATATTTTGGAGACAAACCATTTAATGTATTTCTTAGGGGATTATTTGAAAAGTATTTATATGATAGTGAATTAAAAGATCATAAGAAAAATGTTGGAAAAATTGCAGATGATTTTCTAAGTTTAGTAAAAGACTTTACAGCATCATTTAAACTATGACCTTTGAAACAATATATAAAACAAGGGTAAGATCAAAAATAAAATTTGTTCCACAGGATTTTTATGAAAAATTCAAAAAATTCCTTGAAAGTAATAAATGGGAGGGTATATTTAAAAAAGATAGATATGAAAAATATTATTTTCATAGATTAACTCCAGAAGGTTTGTTGTTTGTAGAAGCTAAATGGGAAGCTTATAAAAATTATTGGAAGGAAGAACCAAAGATTGATTGGAAAATTGAATTAACAATAGTAATTAATGCTTATAATATAAATACTTTTGTTGGTGATTTAGATATAAGTATAGAAAGCTCTTATAATATAGAAGAATTCAAAGATTTTGATATAAGTAAAGCTGGTAGAACTGAAAAAATCTTATTAAGCCTAGGTTTTTCAAAGGTATTGGGTTCATTGAAATCTAATCTAGAAAAGGTTAGAGGAAAAAAGAAATTAATAGATATGTCGGGAAGAGATTTATATGATAGTTCTGAAAAGATAAAAAATTTTGTACTAGATTATTTCAAATTATATAAATATTAGATATTAAAAATTTCAACATTTAATTCTTTTGCCTTATTTATTATCTGTTCTCTTTTTCTTTTTCCAACACTAGAAGCAATTATTGCACACTCTTTTTCTTTATCTATTTTTTCCAATTCTTCTAAATTGTGTACTAATATAGGTTTTTTACCATTTGGCAATAATCCTTTTACTTCTTTTGGAGAACCATATCCAACTTCTATCATAGAAACTCTGCTTTTCAATTTCCTTCTTATCTTATTATGTATACCCCTTGGTCTTCTCCAAGATTCTTTTTTATTTCTCAATTTTATTACTTTCCACCATTGAAATCTAAGATAATCTGGTTTTTTTCGCTTAATTGTTTTTCTTAATTTTAATAATTTATTCATCATGGTTTTTGTATAATATAAATTCCATCTTGGAACTTTCTTAAATCTTTTTCCTTGGGTTTTACTGAATTTTCTATTAATCCTGCTAGATTTCCCAATAACTCTATATCATACCCTTCTAATGTAATCTCATTTTCATTCAATGTGGCTTTTACTCCCATGGGTATTTCTATCTCTTTTATATCTCTTTCACCCATATAATTTTCAATTATTAACTTATTATTTTGTAATTTTAATTTCAATGGAAAGTGTACTGAAATACCTTTTAGTTTATATACAAAACCTTTTGTTACACCATCAATATCATTTTTTATATGTGCAACCATTGCATTCATATCTTTAATTATTTTCCTTGATGGGTAATATGCTTTAAATATTATTTTGTTTTCTCTTATTTCAACAATAATATTTCTGTTATTTATATTCCTATATTTTTCTCCCTTAGGTCCTTTTACATATATTTTTCCATTTTCTATTGATATATTTACACTATTTGGTATTTCTACATACTCTATCATAATTGGAAGTCTCATCTTATCTTTATATTATAAAAAATATTAAAAATTATTCTTTTACAACATTTACACCAAAATTATTTTTTAAATATTCAATAACCTCCTCTTTTGTAGTCCTATGTCTTTCAGGTATTCTTGACCTCTTAATTCTTCTATAAATTACTCTATATCCAGGTCTCCTAACGGTTACTATAACATCCATACCATATATACCAATTGATGGATCATATTTCATACCAGGTATCCATACATATTCCTTTATTCCAAATCCAAAGTTTCCATATTTATCGAATTGGGATTCCTTTAATGTACTATTTAATGCTTTCAACAACCATTTCAATGTTTCTTCAGCTTTCTTACCCCTTATTGTTAATTTAACTCCGATTTCTAATCCTGGTCTAATTCCCCAAGCCTGTACTCTCTTCTTTGCCTTTGTTTTAACAGGTTTAAAATCTGGAAACATCTTTTTTAATAGTTTCTCTGCCTTTTCTAAAGGTTCACCAGGTTTACCTACCCCAATGTTTACTGTTACCTTATCAATAACAATTCTTCTCATTATATTGTTCTTATTTTGGTTCATCTTACAGTAATTAGGGGTTTGTCTTCGCCTATAATAACCGAGTAATCAAATATTGTTTCTTCCTTTCTATTATTATCTATATTTATATATTCTATAAATCTTGTATGTCCGAAAGGTTTTCTGAATATTTTTATATTCTCTAATTTTCCAATAGTACTTACTTTTGCTCCATAGAATATATATATTAAATTTCCCTTATTCATTTTTACTATTTTTTCTATTTTGTTTTCTTTTGTATTAAATAAAATACTATCTCCTGTTTTTATGTCTTTATCTTCAATTACAAAATTCCTTCCATCAATTCCAGTAACCTGTATTTTTCCTCCATTAACGATATTCTTTCTTATAATTTTTATTACTTTCAAATCTTTTTCTTGTTCCGGAATTTCAACTAATTTTAACTTTAAATTATTAGACATAACAACCCTATAATTTTTATTCAGATCTTTAATTGATATAACATCAAACAGTCCAACATTATATTCTATATCTTTTATTTTCTTATTATTTACCAAAACTTTTCCATTTCTTAATAAATATCTTGCTTCTCTCTTATTTTTTACAATATTCAAATAGTCTCTTAACCATAATAGTATTGGCATGCCATATTCAAACTTATATCCATTTGTTGCTGGTCTAATAATCCAATAATTTTTCTTCCTACTTATTGGCCACGTTTTTGGTATTGTAATATTTCTTAAATGCCTTTTATTGGAAACATAAGCCATTTTATTATTTTTTAATAACTATTTTTAAAATATTTTCTTATTTAAATTTTTTATTCAATTCCATTACTTTTGCCAATTCTTCTTCCTTTACTGAGAAATTATTCATTAATTGGTTTATTAATTCTTCTATTTTATTTTCTTCAATATGTTTTGCCTTCATTTTTCTTTTTATAATTTCTATTCTCTTTTTATCCTTTAAATTTAACTTTGATATTAATAATTTTGAACTATGAAGAGGCCTATATATTTCTCTATTTGCCTTATTTGTAAATTTAACATTATCTACATATACCTTGTATCTTTTTCTATCTATATAAATTACAAATCCTTCAGTATTTCTATATTTACCTCTTAAAACTTTAACATAATCTCCAACCCTTAAGGGTAAAGAATTTATATTAATTAATTTTTTTATATCTTTTGATAACATTGAGGAAATTATCTTACCCCTAATATGTAAAGGTGCATTTAATATATATTTTCTCTGTTTTCTAGAGTTTTTAGAAGATTTCCATGATGAACTCCAATCTTTATAATCAATATTTTTTATTTCTAGAACCATTTTATACAACAATACTTGCAATTTTTCCAATTTCTGGCCATCTTTCAACAACCTCTCTTGCTACAGGTCCTCTAATAATTGTACCTGCCGGTGTTACAGTTTTTTCATCTTTTATGATTATACATGCATTATCTTCAAACTTTATTCTTATACCATCCTTTCTTTTATATTCTTTTCTTTGTCTAATTATAACCGCTTTCATAACCTTTCCAACTAATGACAAGTCTCCATCCACTATAGATACAGAAACCAAGTCAGCAATTCCAGCTTTAGCATATCTTCTCTTTATACCTTTATATCCAACTACAGCAATTACTTTTGCTAATTTTGCCTTTGAATTATCTGCAACCTTTAAAACTGTACCAACAGTAATTCCCTTAGTTACTTTTGCACTAATTGGCTTCATTTTTTGTTAATTATAACAAAGTTTATTGTTTTTGATATTGGCCTTGTTTCTCCAATAATAACTTCATCTCCCTCCTTTATATCTAAACATTTTGGAATATGAGCCTTGATTTTTGATCTTTTTATCATGTATCTTTCATATTTTGGAATGTAATAATATCTATAAAAGGTTATTAAAGCAATTCTCCTCCTGATCCTCTCAACTTCTCCTTCAAATAACAATCCTCTAATTCTTATTTCTCCATGCCATGGACATTTTTTATCATCACAGACTTTCTCGGGTGGATTTATACCCTCAATTCCAATATTCTTAACATGAGTCTTATGTACCATTTTATGATTAAATTATAAATAGATTTAAAAATAATATTTCTAGAAATATGATGATGGATCAACGATCTGAACAGTGATGATTGATGGGCAAACTGAAAATTTATAAAATTTTTAATAATAGTTTTAATCCTTCTTCAATATAATATTCATTTATTTTATCAATAGCATCTGCATCTGAATGATAGAATTTTATCCAATGATTATTAGATTCTGATATCTGTATAGATTTTTCATATAGATATTCTGACATTATTGGAAATGCTTCCTTAATATATTCTTTTGTTAATGTTGGCTTTGAATGTCCAAACATATCACATACAATAATCTTTTCGCTTTTTTCTAATATTTCTTTATATTCATATTCAAAAACTCTATAACCATATCCCCAATAATATGGTCTATCATATGATAATTCTTCACAGCCCGAAAATACTATTAGATTTTCTTTAATATTTATTTTATTATTTATTATTCCATATAATAAGGTTGCTGTGCCTGAAGAATTATCCAAAGCTCCATTAAATATTGTATCAAAATGTGTAAAAATTATATTTTTTGGATTTTCTATATTTCCAACTAATATATTTTCATTTTTTATTAATTTTCTTTTTACATTAACATAAACCTTTATTTCTTCTGAATTTATAACCTTAATTAAATCAGATTTCTTTATATTTATTACCGGAAAATCATAGAAAATTACCCCAGAAAATGCATCATAATACTGATTATAATTTATATGGGGTATATTTATTTCTTGATTTATATTTTGACTTGAATATATATTTTTCTCTTCAAAATATCCCGAAACAAAAGAATTTGTCTTTCCAATTATTTTTTCTCCATTATCTAAAATTATATAAGATCCTTCATCAAAAGGTATAGAAACATAAAAATATTGATCAAAAAAATCTATTCCAACTTTCTCTAAATTTTCTTTTATGTATTTAGATGTATTATTTATAGATTCTTCATTATTCCTTGGAGAAAACTTTTCTAGATCTTTGATTATATCTATTATTTTATATTCCATATATTTTACTTATAGTATTTATAATTTTCGTAATTTTATCTTTACTTATAAGTTTTACATAACTATCTTCACCAATTATTCCTCTTTCTATTAGTTTTTTCTCATCTGCTTCTAATAGTATTATATCATATCCTGTTTTTTCCTTTGCTTCCTTATAGAAATATTTTATCTTTGGAAATACTGATGGTTTTCCAGGGTCTTCTTCGAGTAATATATATCTACTTCCCGACAATACTGCTAAAGCTATATATGAGTTTATTTTTTCTTCTTTATATTTCTTTTCTTCTCCTTTATATTTTTTATCTTCTTCTTCATAGATATGACTTGCATCATATATTCTAAACCTTAATTCCTTTTCTTTATATTTGAAAGTTAATTCATATCCAGATATATAATATTCATCTTCATTTACTAACTTTATTTTATCTTTAAATTCCTTTATTTCATACTTATCAATTCCAAAAATATGCTTAGATACTTTAACTATATAATATAATGTTGTTAATCCCCAGAAGTCTAATATATTTACTATACCATTAGTTACTTTTCTTTCCTTTTTTAAATAATTCAGAGATTCTTTCATATATTCTAATTCGGTTTCTTTTATCATTTCACTTATTTTATTGACATCTAAATATATATGACCTATTCTATATCCAACACTTCTTAATTTATTCTTTGATTCAACTGCTATATGATATTGAGATTCACTATATAATATTTGAGGTCTAACAAATATTCCCTTTTCAATATTACTCAAAGAAAATCTATCATCCTTCCATTGTAATGAATCTAAAATTACCTCATTTACTTTATCTCCAAATTCATCTATTATCTTTTTAATATATAATATCGATAATATTGTTTCTATGTTGTATGGTGCTATTTGCCTTGCAAACATAAACTTTAAATCCTCTTTCTTTCCATCTTTACCTGCTTTTTGTAAAATTTCATCTAAGCTTATCTTCTTATATCCATAAAACTCTATTCCGTCCTCCCTCAGAATGGTACGAGTCCATAGTAACATAATTTTTATAGAAACTTTTAAAAATTTTGTTGGGCGGCTTCCGTGCTTTCCCAACCATCGCCAGTACTCACACGGACGTGGGCCGGCTTAACTTCCGTGTTCGAAATGGGTACGGGTGTTTCCCGGCCACTTTGACCGCCCTAAGATTATCTTTAAAATAAATGTTTTTTAAACCTTTCTTATTATAAACCTCTTCACTCTATTACAATATAAACATTTATATATAATTCTACCCTTTCTTATCCTTATCTGTAATGTTTTTCCAACAATCCATGGGGTATAACATTTTTTACAAAATTTATTCCTCAATTCTTTTGGTAAGTTTATCCTTGCCTTATTTTTTATCTTCCATAATATAAATATATATCTCCTAGCTAGATCAATATTATCTATATTTTCTATAGCTAATTTATACAATTCAAAAATTCTTCTTTTTGCTATATTTTTATAGGTTGTATCGTATTTCTTTTTCTTCATTCCTATCAAGATTTTTCACATAAAATATAATATTATCTCCCAAATGATGATTTATCTTTGGTATGAAAACTTCAATAGTTTCTTTCCTATATTTATCTATAGATATTACTATTGGAGAAATTAAATTATAACGCATTCTGAATTTTAATGCTTCATATTGATCTTCTATATTTATATATTTAGTTCCTACTTCAAATTTTCTAAAATAAGGAGAATGATTTTTAATTATAATTAAAACCTTTTTTTCATAAATTATATTATCTACATCAAAAGACGTTTTTATTTCTACATTCCATACATCCTTTAATTCTTCACTCATAATAATTTTAATGAACCAGTTACTTTATTAATCTTTTCTTCAATATCTGGGCCGATACCTATACAAGTAATAGTTCCTGGCTCTAGTTGTGTTAATCCTGCATCTTTTATTAAAACAGTATTTAAATCTAATGATATAGACTGATTATATATGCTCATTAATTCATCTAAACTTCTTACATATAAAACAACTTTCTTTGCACCTTCCCCTCTCCATTTTTCTACAATATCTTTATCCTTTTCTAATTGATTTAAAACAGCCTCAACAGCAGCATGAGCTATTTGGGTACATAATTTCCCCTTTCCAATATCCAAATCCTTTCTTACTACAATTACTAATTTATATACCATCCAATTCTTTTAATTTTTCTAATAATAATTTATATCTATAATTGTCTATCTTCTCACCAATATATTCTTCATTTAATCTCTTGCTTATTTCTGTTATCTTTTTATTTATATCATCTAATAAATTATATATGTTTTTTATATCGTTTGAAATACCATTATATTTATCTTCTAACAAATTTAATCTATCTTCTATTTTTTTATTTTCTGCCTTGTTATTTTCAATTTCAGATTTTAATTTATCTATATCGTCTTTTATACTATCTAAATATTTTTTAAAACCTAATAAAACTTCATTATATTTTTCAAATTCCAGTAAATGGTTAATTATCTTATCATAATTTACATCATCCATATAAAATTAATATTTTTTAAGTATTGATAAAAATTATGATAATTAGACTCCATCAGGCATTATCATCATTTATAACATATCTTATATTTTTCTACATATTTGGTTTTGACAAAATATCTTCAATAATTATATCAATAATAGTTGGACTTATTTGTATAATACCAGATTATGATTTTAAAATTTATAACTGGGCAAATAAACAATATGAAAATATAAAAAAATCAAAAATTCTAAAATATTTATTATATCCATACTATCTATTTATTTTATTTTTATTGAAACTATTTAAACATAGAGGATTTACACATTCTATATTCCCAATAATAATATTTTTCCTTCTAGGATTCTTTATAATAAAAATATTTTACTTATTTTCTTTAGCATTTTTATTGCATATTATCGAAGATTCATTGACAGTATCTGGAATTACCCCATTATATCCATTATCAAACTACAAATTTGTTATACCAATTTTAAATAATAGAAAAAATAGAAAATTACAATAATATCTATCTTATATAACTTATATTATATTTTTTGCAATAATTCTTTTATGAGAATATTTATAGCAATAGATTTTCCAGAAAGTGTAAAGGATGAAATAGAAAAAATTAGAAGGGGTTTGAGAGGTATATACGGAAAACCTGTTGAAAAAGAAAATTTTCATATAACATTAAAATTTATTGGAGATGTACAACCAAATATATTTGAAAAAATAAAAGAAGAATTAAATAATATAAAGTATAATAAATTTAGTATAAAAATTGGTAATATTGGAACATTTGGAGATAGAGTGGTTTGGATAGGTATATATGAAGGATATGAAGATATAATTAATTTACATAATTTAATAGATGAACAATTATATAAAATAAAAATTGATAGGGATCATAATTTTTCTTCACATATTACACTATATAGAATAAAAGAAATAATAAATAAAAAAGAATTTAGAGAGTCAATTGAAAAATTATCTAAATATGTATCTAATGATATTTTAATAGATAGGTTTTATATAAAGCAAAGTATACTAAGACCCGAAGGTCCTTTATATATAAATATGGCAGAATACAAATTATTATAAATATTATTGATAATTTATTTGTATAATGGCTTCAAACCTATTACCAGAGATTAAAGCAAGAAAATTTGATAAGATATTTATATGTAGAAAATGCGGAGCTAGGATTAGAGCAAATCCTGATAAAGTAAGAGCGGGTCTTGTTAGATGCAGAAAATGCAAATCAACAGCACTAAGACCAAAGAAATCAGAGATTACATTAGTAGTTGGAAAAACAACTAAGTAGATGAGTTATAATCTATATATATCCAACAATAGTATTTTTGTTATATTAATAATTTTTTTAATTATTAATGTAATATTTATATTTCTAAAAATTTTTAAAAGAGAAAATACTGATTATAAATTTATTTATGGAATGTTTAGGACAAAAAGATTAGTAGAGATAATGAAAAAGATTTCTAATTCAAAATTTTCAAAATTTTTATCAACATCATCGTTAATTTTAGGCCCCATACTAATATCTGTAGCGGTTTTCTTCTTATTCTTTGGAATTTTAACAAAAACCCCCACATATGCTCCAGCATTACCAGGTATATCATATGGTCCCATAACATTACCTATAGCACAAACAATACTCTCGATCTTTATAGCAGCATTTATACATGAGTTTTCGCATGGTATTTTAGTATATAAAAATAATTTAGATTTAAAATCCTGGGGATTTTTTTATTTAGGACCTTTAATAGGTGCTTTTGTTGAACCAGATGATAAAGAAATAGAAAAATTGAATAAAAAAGAACAAATAAAAATATATAGCGCAGGCGCTGCTATAAATATAATTGCCGGACTAGTTTTTTTATTTTTATTTTTATTTTCTTTATATATAGTTTCTATATTTAACCTAGCAACACCATATGTAAAAATATTATATACCCTACCAAATACATATGCATATAATGTTGTCCCAAATAATACAATTTTATATTCTATCAACGGAAATCAAATATTATACTTAAATCAAATTGAAACAGCTTTAAATAATACGGAACCTGGAGAATATGTTTTATTAAATACAAGTTCAGGATTATTTAATGTTGAATTAACTAATAAAAATAATAAACCATTTATAGGGATTGTAACTGAACAAGAATATAATTATAAAGTTCCTGGAATTGATTTTTTTGAATCATTATTATTCTGGCTATTTGTAATAAATGTCGGACTTGGTATTGGTAATATGATACCGATATATCCATTAGATGGAGGAAAAACTATGGAATCTATACTAGAAATGTTTTTGGATAAAAAAGAATCAAAAAGGATTAATATGTCTCTATCTATAATATTATTAGCCCTAATATTATATAATATGTCTTTTATTCTCTAGAAACTTTTCTCATAAATATTTTATCAGTTAATAAACTATATATATCACCTACATAATCTACTTTTCTCCTTATATCATAATTTTTAAATTCCATATATAACATGCTTTGATATATTTCATATATAATTCCCCTAGCTCTCTCTGCAAACTCTATATTATTCTTTAGCATTTCTTCTATAGATTTTCTATATAATTCTCCAACAAAATCCATTAATCCCATAACATATGAATACTCATCAACATTTAATTCATTATTTTTTGGTATTCTATTATTTAATATAAAATTATAGAATATTTTTGCTTCTGCATATTCTTGATAATTTATCAGAGCATTATTATACAATCTAGGTTCTTCTCTTACAATTTTATCCATTTCTTCCTTATATTTATCCATCTCAATCATATATTCATTTACAGATTTTATATCACCTCTTATTACTGAATATATTATCGATTTTGATGTTCTATTTAATTTTACTCCCACTTCAATTACTTTATCTTTTTTATTTTCAAATTCTCTAAATTTTTCTTTTAAACTTTCTATATATTCCTTTTCTATCATTCTTCTATTTTGAGAATAAATGTTTTATATACATTGTAGCAAAAGAACCTTTATCTAAGATAAAAGAAATTATCATAAAATTATCCTTTATATTGTACTCTAGATTTTTTATTTCTGATAAAATATTTCTTTCTGTTGATAATAATGTTAAAGAAGGCTTATCTTCAGATTTTAATTCTTCATAATTTATTCCCTCTTCACTTAATATTTCCTTATATATATTTTTATCTTTTATATCATATCCAAGTAATGGGAATTTTATATCCTTTAATTCTTCAATTTCTTTTTTATCTTTAATTATATAAAATTTCCCAATTTTCGTTTCTATAAAATATTTTTCTCCATAACTATTTTTTATATAATTTGATAATAGTTTGTTCCATAAATATGATTGATATGAATGAGCAAACATCTTTAGCAATCTCTTTGGTATATATTTCAATGCTCTTTTATAATCTTCTTCTTTTGATAAATAATTTAATAATGATATTTCAATATCTAAATAATTTGGAAATATTCTTAATGCCTCTTTAAATTTACCCCAATTTTCATATAAAAATTTTCTTGCCTTTATTGAATCTTCACTTTCCTCGTTTTCATAATCTGTTAAAAATATTTTTATTGCATTTTCATAATCTCTTTTAATTATATATTTCCCAATTATATAATTATTTCCCCTATTTCCAAATCTTTGATCATCAAAATAGTTAAAATAATATCTATTAAATATTTCTATATTTTTATTGAATATATTAATTTCTTCATTGCTTAATTCTCTTATAGTTATTCTAAAATAGTTATATTTTATATCAGAAATCTTCAATGGTTCATCATATGATCCCACATATTTTAAATATACATTCCTAAAATTATATTCATCTTTAAACTCATTAAAATTTCTTATTGCAATGTACTGTTCTGATAATGTATTTTTATCCTTTTCTCCTGCAAAATATATTTTTCTTTTTGAAATATGCAACTTCCTTGCAATTATTTTAATTGCATTTATTGTATTTATATTTCTTTTCCTCATTAAAAAATATCTAAATGTTTCCCCCTCTTTCTTTTTATTTAAATCAATTATTTCTTTAACAATAAAATCTTCTGGTTTTTCTTTTATTTTCATCTATATTCTGAATTCCCATTCCCACATTTCCCTTGCTAACTTTCCATCATACATAAACTTATCAATATTAATATTCTTTCTTCTTTCTTGTACACTACTTAGAAATTCCCATATTTTATTAGTTGTATATTCTTTCAATTCTCCTGTTGTTAATTCTCCCATTATATATTTCTCTCTTATTTCATTTAATTTATAATCCTCTTCTTCAAATAATACAGATAACCAGAAATATGAAACATCAATATCTGGATTTCCTCCATATTTTTTATGTTCTTCTAATGTACTCCTTCCACCAGAAAATGCATATTTAAATATCTTATATTTTATTGTATCATAATCATCATCAACAAATATAGCAGATTTTGGATCCGAAGCACTCATTTTTGTATATGGGCCTTGCAATCCCCATACAAATTTTGATAAAATTGTAGAAGCTTTATAATATCCAAATTTTTCCGCAATATCTCTCTGTAATCTAAAATATGGATCTTGATCAATTCCACAAGGAATTAATGGAATATTTCTTTCAAAGAATGTTGGGACAATTTGCAATGCAACATAAAATGGTAAACCAATTGTTGAATTATCATCAAATCCAAAAACAGATTTTGCAGTATTTAAATTTATTTCCCTTGCAGCATAAATTGCAGCTTTATACATATTTTTTATATATTCCGAATCTATAAATATGAATGTTTTATCTGGATCAAATCCAAGAGATGCTATTGTTTTTGCATCTTCCAATGCATACTCTCTTATTTCTTTATAATTATCAGCTTTCTTTTCCCAATATTTTTCTTCATCTGGTATTTGTATATATACATTTACATTAAATTTTTCTTGAAACCATTTAGTTAATAAAAATGGAATTAGATGACCAATATGCATTTTACTTTTAGAGGGTGCTCTTCCAGTATATAGAAAAAATCTTTTTCCTTCATTATATTTATTTAATAATAGATCAAAATCTCTATGTGCATAGAAAAATTTTCTCCTTAATAAAACATGCAAATTTCCTGTTAGATATTTTAAATTATTTAATATAACATCATCAATTTCTTTTACACCGAAAAACTTTATTAATCTTTCATAATCTTTTTCTTCCTTTATATTTACATCATATATATTTATAATATCTTTATATTCATTCATTTATCAAATATCAAAATTAATTATATAAATATGCCGCGGTGCCCGAGTGGACAAAGGGGTATGGCTCGAGACCATATCCCCGAAAGGGGGCGTGGGTTCAAATCCCACCCGCGGCGCTTATAAAAATTTAAATTCAAAAATATGAAATGGATGAAAACACATCAGAATTACTAAATAAATTAAATATTTATTCAAAAATTACATATATATCTAGCATTTTGGGTTTTTCATCATACATATTATTTATAATTCTCTCTTTTTTCTCTACATATAATAGTACTATGAGTCCCTTTACATTAATAATAAGTTTATCATTATCTCTATCTATATTCTACATTTTCCTTAATTTAATTAATTTAGGAACAATTTTAATTATACTAATTATTATTTCAATTATTTCATATTTCATATCTATAGAATATTTAAAGAAGGTATTTAGAGTAATTGAAAAAATAATAAATAAAGAATACTACCCAAATAATTTGTTTTCAATGATCTATATAGGAATACTTATATCTTTTTTTATCACATATCTTGGTTTAATAATTATTGGAATATCAAATTATTTAATACTAAAGAAATTATATAATGTTGTTATTCATTTAAATAACCAAAATATAAACAAATATTTTAGAATATCTATAATAGGGTCTGTATTTCCATTATTATTAATATTATCATTTATTGGATTTTATTATATTAATAAGGAATTGGATAAATATAATTTATATAGTAATTCTTTTTAATTCTTCTTCTATATCTTTTAATTTTTCTCCTAAATTATATATAGAATCCCTTCCTTTTACAGTTATTAAATTTCTATCTACTGCATAATCTGCATTTGTTAATAATTTTACCCCAAAATCTGAAAAGAATTTTAAATATTGTGGATATTCATCATAATTATATGTTATTGTTCTTCCAGCCAATAAATCAGACTTTAAAAAGGCTATTTGGGATAAAGAAGATAATATAACTGTTCTATATGAATTTATAAATCTTGTAAATATTGCCAGGTATTCTAAATTTAAAAATTCTTTATATCCTTCATCAGAGATATATATTAACCTGTCAAAATGATTTTCTCTCATTGAAAATATTTCATGTACATCAAAGTCTGGTAATACTTTACTCTTATATTTTCCTATTCCAATTTTTCTATTTCTTATAGCAATATATGTTCTACCATCCAATATATCTAGAAAGTTAAAAAGATCATCTTCATCAAATCCCCTACTTGGTAATATTATTAAATTCATCTTCATTAGATATAAGTATATTCTAATATATTAAAATTTTTATTTTCCAACATATTTTAAATGAATATATGCAAAACATAAAAATTGATGATTTAAGAAGTGAAAAGATTGAGGATGATAAACATAAGATACTGGAAATAAAACTTATATTTGATAATCCAAATATAAAAATGGAACAAATATATTTTTGGCTCGTAGATTTTATTAGAGATAGTTTAAAAATGGATATTAATAAATTATCTGATGATTTTACATCATCTGTTGCATCTTCTTTTTTTGGAGAAATGGGACAAAGATTAACAAATGTATTAAATAATGCAAGATCATTAGCAGAATTAATTAATGGATTGACAAGAACAATTATTTCTATTTTAAACGAATATAAACAACTCTATTCAATATATGTTTTATATGAAAATTTATTATCAAAAAAACCTGAAGAAGCTATTGCAGGTTATTTATCATTAAAGGATAGATGGTTGTCTTATGTTGATTCTGCAAGGGGTGCTGGTGCTTTAAGGAATTTACAGGCATCAAGGTTTCCAAGTATTGTAGATTTATTTCTTCTAGCAGATCTAAAATCTGAATTAGAAAAATTTAAGAATAAAAAATTAATAGGAGAAGAATTATATAATGCATTATTTAATAATCCAGAAAATACTGTCCCAAGAGATTTAAATGAATTATCTAATAATGGGATAATAAATAGAAGAATATATAATTTATTAAATAGTAGATTAATAGAATTTTATAGCTGGCTTGAAAATAATAGAAAAATTTTATATGATAGAATTATTTTATTAAAATCTTATTTAAAGCATGAATTAAGTTCATTATTATACTACGTTGAATTTGCAAAACCATATTTTAAATTTGCAAGAAAATTATTACAGAATCCTGATCAACCTGTAGATGTTGTAAATGCATTTGAAACATCTATAATAAATATATCATTAATGGCAAATCAAAAAGAGATAAAAGTAAAAGATTATGATGAAAAAGATGGAAAGGAAATAGAGAAATCTTATATACCATTATATGAAATTGATATGAAAGCAAGAGCGATACCTACTGTAGTTGGAAGATCAGATACATATACAAAAATGTATTCTTTCTTAGGAAGGATTGATATGATACTCAGAGCATATTTGGTTGAAAAAGATGAATATGATTCAATAATAATAAATCAGGAAAGCGAAGATTTAGCATATATAACTGGATTAACGGATGACTATATAAAAAGCATGTCTGATTTAATTTTAGAAATGTTTTTATATGATATAATAAAAAACGATGAAAATCTATTAAAAATAGTTTCTGAGAAATCTAATGCAAAGCCAGAAGAAATAAAAAATGATCCCTATAAAATAAGATGGACAAAAGAACTTCTAGAAGAATTAGAAAAAGATGAAAGAATAAAACGGGCATTATCAAGTATTACATGGATAAAAAAATATCTTGAGAGTGAGAAAAAAGAGGAAAAGAAAGATAAAATTGGGGAAAAGAAAGAAGAAAAGAAAGAATCAAGTATTTCATTAATATTCCCTAATCTAGGAAATATTATAATATGGTTACTTAAATTTATATCAACTTTTGGCAAAGATGTTATAAGTATTGAAAGAAATATA
>Ga0208662_100144_pt1 | contig 31832 bp, 50 predicted proteins | sample OSPB_host_MetaG_FD_187136 | JGI IMG/M metagenome (GOLD analysis project Ga0208662, IMG submission 187136) | Hot spring microbial mat communities from Yellowstone National Park, Wyoming, USA - OSPB_host_MetaG (SPAdes) (version 2) | ecosystem: Environmental > Aquatic > Thermal springs > Hot... | reverse complement strand
GGGCGTATTATGCTCACGGTTGGGGTTGGTCTAGGGTACCTGGTTGTTGTGGTCACAGTTGGACGAGGATGTGTAGTCGTCGTTGTTGAGGTTGTGGTGGTCGGTATCGTCGTAGGAATTGTCGTAGGAATTGTCGTAGGAATAGTTGTGGGTATCGTCGTAGGAATTGTCGTAGGAATAGTTGTAGGAATTGTCGTAGGAATTGTCGTTGGTATCGTTGTAGGAATAGTTGTTGGAATGGTAGTGGGTATAGTGGTTGTACTTGTCGTTGTACTTGTCGTAGTTGTAGGTAGGTAGCGTACTATCACCCTTGCCGGTGCGATACCACTAAAATTGCTGGGAATTTGTATCCTACCAGTTAACGCACCGTTTGGATTCACATTCAACGGGTAGCTTCGTCCAAAAGCCTCGAGTGTGGCGGAAACGATGTTTTGTATTCCTGGGGCAAAGTATGCAACATTGACTATACTACCTGGTTGGACGACCTCTGGCATAAGTAATAACCACGTTACAAGTTAATTACGATTTGTGTTCGTGCCACGTATTCTACGTCGAAAACAAACTTGTCTTCCTAACTAGATTCACGTAACTAAAAATTCGACCTTGACTTTGTTTTTGTCGGGCTAGCCCTTTGTTCACACTTTTCTCGTCTTGTAAGGAGTACACGAAAACAACAAGGTTAGCCCTCCTCCCATTTCTCGTGTACCTAATCCTCCCCCTTTGGGTTGGGTTATTCCTTTTTTGTTTTCGTCCCCTCTACCGTTATATAACCTGTTGTAAAACTCTACGGTTACCGTTATACAATTATTGTAGTATAACTCCATTTTCCATAGTTTTCTCTCCTCCCTCTAGTTATACAACCTGTTGTAGTAACCCCAGGTGATTTTTAATTTTTTTTTTAATTTTTTTTAAATTAATTTACATATTACAAACTTACATAACATGTATTTATATTCTCACATTAAACTACTTGATAATTAACTCTTTAAGTTTTAGCTCTTTAAGTTTTAACTTATTAACTTTTTAGTCGTAATACCGCTTACGTAATTTTACGTATTTACTTATGTACTTATTTGCCGTAAACTTTAAATTCTCACAAGTACAGTGTTGTTTGTGGCGTGCGTGTGTGTGTGTGTAACACACACACATACGCCCAGTTTTTTTACTTAACATGGGCAAGTTTAACGTACTTGCCCTAACGCCACTCCTCCTAGGGGTGGGAAGGAGGGAAGGGGAGTTAGCGTTAAAAACGACCCCCCACGCCTAGGAGGAGAGTGGCGACCTCTGGAGGGCGGACGGGGGCTCCCTCCCCCGTCGGGCACCTCCGGCGGCTGTGAAGCGGGGGTCCGATGAACCACCCCCCGGTGCACAGCGACCAGGGGAGGGCTCTCGCTGAGAAGCCGACCGTGCTTGGTGTTCAACGCCAAGTTCACGGCGGCAATGGGAGGGATCGGGCTAGCCCTTTTGCCGGGCGGCCCTTCGCCCTCGAGCCCCCCGCAAGAGGGTGCACGGGCAACCGTGCACCCTCCCCACTTTTTTCAAGTGGCTGGGGGGCTAAGCCCCTCTCTAATGGCAGGGGCAACCGGCGACGGGAAACCCCTGCCAGATGTGAAGGGGTTTGCGGTCAACCCCCGCCCGTTCTCTGGAGTTTCTTGGCCCGCCGTGGACGAGCGGCGAGCCGCAAGTGCCCCACTGAAGCCTCCTGGTAAGGGGGGCAAACCCCGAACCAGGAGGGCGAGGATGAAACGGCGGGCCACGACGGGGAGAACATGAGAAGCAGGAAGATCGAGAAAATCCTCCGCCAAATAAAGGCGGAGGACCAACTACTCCTCCGTGAGATCGCGGAGGAGCAGAAGGTGAGGGCTAAGTCCCTCACCTATCAGCAGCTCAATACTCTCCTCCAGGAGGAGGGTATTGAGTTGGTAGGGGGACGACTTTACGTCCCCCTAGCGTGGGTCGCCGTTGTAAGGCGGCCCACCATTAAGGCAAGCCTAGCCCTCATACCGAGGGCTAGGTGATTTTTCGGGGAAGGAAGATGGTGGAACAGGCAAACATAATTCAGTTCTGCCCGGAATGTGGGCAAACATTGTTTAGAGTGGATAAAGACTACCTAGAATTTAGACCATGCGTTCATTATGCATGGTACGGTAGTTTGGGGTCTATAGGTAACGACGAAATATGGACGAATGGATTGAGAATTCGTTTATTAAAGAGATAACTTTTTTCCGGGGATAGAAATGAGTACCAAGATGTTTCCGTGCCTCTGGGGGCATGACCCCCAGAGGTGCGGGACTTGTAGAAGGTGGTGCCTACCCCATGGAAGGTGTAACTTCCATGGGAATTATACTCGTTGGCCTCCATAAATTTTTCCGGGGATCCGTATGAAAGTGAGACTACAGGAATCAGGGGCACTAGGAATCTTACGATGCCCAACGGACAATAAGACGTTGTTGACCTTCAACAATGACGATGTTATTTTAGAGGACTGTGAACATTACCACTGGCATTTAGGTCCTGATGAAGGAGAGATCAACAAGAAAGACGAGAGGGGTGATGAAGAAGACGGTGAGGAGGAAACTGAAGAGGAAGACGAGGAGGGCGAGGAACTAGACGAACAAGATTGGTTTGAGATATTGAGACAGAACTATATTGCCGCCGTTAGCGTCGAAGGGACAAAGTTTTATCTAATACCGGTTAAAAAGGCAATGGAGAAAGGCTAACTTTTTCGGGGAGGAAGATGGCAACCCAAACGGATATATTAGTTATACTATATCCTAACAATGGAAATGATATAGAAGGTGTTTTTATATTAGATCCTTATGATGGAAAATTTGGCTTTTATAAGGCTACAACGTTAGAGGAGGTTAGACAAATTTTAAGGGAGAAACTGCCCTTTTGTGCGCAGGGGCATTCTCCAATTATACATGGTAGAGCGATCATAATAAATTGGAAGGATCTACCTTCCACTTTACAGGTTATACAAACTCCGAAGGACATTGAAAAGTTATTAAGTTAATTTTTCAACGTTTTAATAAGAAGGTTATTTATGTAATCTAACTTTTTCCGGGGATAAAGGTGTGGGACGATAAAATGTTTAGAAGCTTAATCATCACAAAGACCTGTCCGCAGTGCGGACAGGAACTAATGAAAATAAGTGAGGAAGGTGATATACAGTTTCTGCCATGCGATCATTACAAATGGTGGTTCCTTATTGCAACAAAGGAAGGTAAGGACGAGTTACAGATATCGGCAGGAACTTTCAAGGTTAGAATCAGGCTCTGGAAGAGAGAACTTAGCGAACTTCAAGATAAGACTTAGGATTGGAAAAGGTAACTTTTTCGGGGATAAGAATGAAAGTGGTTCTAGAAGGGGAGAAATGGGCACCCTATATAAGGTGTCCTGTTGACAGAAAAGAAATACTGATTTCGCATGGTGACAATATTATTCTGCAGGACTGCGAACATTTACACTGGCTTTATCCTGATGACCCTAGTGAACCTCCAGAGAAAACTAATAATGTCGACGAAGTGGATGAATATGCTAACTTTGATGACTTTTTGAAAAGAAGGTACATCACCACCATTATGACTGGGCAAAGAAAGCTTTATCTAGTGTGGTTCGTTGACAGACCGGCAGAAGGCGGTTTTGCTGTTCGAGATGGGCGCTTACCGCATGATGGTAGAATGCAGTGGGTTTTCTTCCTACCACCAGGTTTTCAAGATAACTTACCAACCCAGTAATTTTTCGGGGATCAAGATGGAGAAATGGGTGAACGAGCTGAGAAATCTTGAATTTCCTGAATACAAGAAAGTGTTGGAGGAGAAGATAGAAGAGGCTACAGTTTCTTCTAATGGTTACGTTGACTACTACAGGACTTTAATCTATTCCATTGCCGTCAATACCCTGAATAGAATGCCAAGGAATATCTACCAAGCTCTAAGGGATGAGTATGGAGATAGAGAACCTGTAATACTCGACGACGATGCGGACCCCCTAGTGGACTTGCTAGTTGAGAAACTACTTATGTATATTGACGTAAAGAGGTCAGGGGTTAAAGGAAAGGCAGAGATAAAGTTCAAGCAGGGAAACTGGTATAAGATACAGGTTATTGTTGATATTCCTAGGAAGATAGTGCACGATGAATACGTTAAGTTCTTCGAGGATTACGTATGTGGAAACGAAACTGAATGGAACTACAGAGAGGATGGAGTTGTCAACGATCACGAGATCTTCCTTACGAAGAAGGAACTAAGGAGATATAGGAGAATCTGTTAATCCACTTTCGTGATTTCTTTTCGGGGATAAGAATGAAAAGAGAGGAGATAATTGAGCTGGTAAATAAAATTAACAATAATCCTAAGAGGTTGAAGAGAGGTCTTTACCCGTTGGAATATAAGGACGACGGATTTAGAATAGTTTTTAGCGTTTACTTGAAACGATTTGCCTTCCTTCCAGAGGGTAAGTTGCTCTTGGAGGAGGCGATACTAGATTATGACTTCAAAGGGATGTACTACTGGATCCCTTACGGTGAAATACCAAAAGGGTTCACCACACCAGCAATCAAATTGTCCACACTACACGATGAAGATAAGAAGGAGTAGCTTTTTCGGGGGTTTGTGTATGAAAAAAGAGAAGATAATCAATTTGGTAAACAAAATTAACGCCAGCCCGGAAAGGATAAGGAGACGTCTCTACCCGTTAGAGTACAAGGACGACGGTTTTAGGATTGTCTTCGAACCATATTTAGAACAGTTTATGTTTCTTCCTGAGGGAAAGCTCCTCAGGAAGAAAGCGATCAAGGATTGGGATTCTAGAGGAATCTATTACTGGATACCATATCGCAAAATACCAAAAGGATTCACTACACCTGCACTCCGGTTGGCTAAGTTACGTGAAGGTAGATAACGTTTTTCGGGGATAGAAATGGTGGCAAGAATGGAGATTGTCAGGTGTGAGTACGATGGCGAACCGTTGTTAGCTATATCACTCGACGGAACGGTTTACCTTTGGAAATGCGAACACCATCAATGGCATCTGGAGAACGACGGTAAGTTTAATCGCAATGGAGTAGGAATATTAAGGATGATCAATAAGGTGTGATTTTTCGGGGATAGAAATGTCGGAAGATCTAAGAATAATATGGGCCTGCCCAGAATGTGGGCAGTACTTAATTAATGAGGCTAAAGAAGGAATTTTCTTCCAGAATTGCGAACATTTTGAATGGTGGACTAACCTGAGAAAATTAAGTATTGATGAATTAAAAACAAAGGGTATCCAACTACTACTTTCGAAAAGGTGATTTTTCGGGGGATATAAGATGGAGGATCTGAAGATTGAGGTAGGTATGAAGGATGATAAGTACCCCTATCTAGATGACAAAAACATTAACTTAACCAATCTTAGAGGAGTGAGGGGAAGGCCTATCTACTTTTCCGCAAGGCTTATTAACGCTAATACTGTCACTTTAAAGAGGTTGAACGAGTTTACCGCTAAGCTCGATAACGCCAAGATTGTAAGGACAGAGAAGGGAACGCTGGTTGTCAAGTATGAGGAGGGATCAACCCTTTATCTAGTGGAAATCCCATCAGGATATAGGGGTAGCGTTAACGTTGAGGTGGTTAATGGCGACTGCCAGGTCTCCGAGGTGCTAACCTCGCCAAGAGGATCACTAGGAGAGATTAATCACGTATGGTGCAACGGTAATGCCGTAATAAAGTACAAGATCACAGGCAGGACTAGCACTGTTGGTTATGGGAAATTGAGGAATTTGTATGGTGAAAACCTAGAGGGTACATTGACTATCGAAGAAGGGAAGGTTAGTGTCGTCTTTGACGAAGAATTGGACAAGTTGATCTAATTTTTCGGGGGTAAGCATGAATTCGTTTGAAATTAATGATGGCAATCACAAATATATCCTCACAGGAAAGACGCTAATAGATGACACAATTCTAATAGAATTTAGGATAGAGGGCAATCTGTGGGACTGCCTGAAGACTTACCCGTGGTATTTTGGTGTAACAAATTTTGAGGAACTTGTGAATCTCGATAAAGATGAAATTATTGAGATAATCGAGAGGCAATTCAATGAAAAATATTTCTACCCAATGCCATACGAACAGGTTAGGAAATATGTTAAAACGCTTATCAAAAACACCATCGAATCTATAGACGTTGCAATTGATCATGTGAAGAATAAGATTCCAGATTTCACATCCCTGATCAAAAATGTTACTTCGATTAGTAGTATATTTGATGGTAAGGTAAAATTAGTACTGGATGAGGAACACGACAAGCTATCTGAGTATTATTCTCTGATAACGACGGACGCTGGGCACATGCCCGTTCCTATATTTATGCAATACCTCGAGGTAGGGGTCAGGAGCGACGAGGACAAGATAAGCATTTTAAAGAATGTATTGTACTTCATCAAAGGATACGATGAAAAGATACCAGAGGAAAGGAGGGACTGGGAATCTGAGCTAACTGATGACGTGAGGGGGGCGAAGTCAGAGCTATTTCAAAAAGCGGTGGTGTTGTACAATAAATTGCCGAAGGAAAAGAGGTACCCTGTTGAGGATGAATATTATTCCTATGAGTGCCCGGAGGACTCCTTGCCAGATGGTATAGGTTACTGTAGGAATTTCGACTATGAGGACTTGATGAAGAAGACTGAGGACGAGTTAGCAAACGAGATCATAGAATCACTTACCAAGATAAGGGAAAAGATGTTAAGTTTGAAAGAATACTACGATGGTTAAATTATTTTTTAATCGGGGATAAAAATGCAACCCAACGAGGAAACGAATAAATTGATCACGGAATTCATCGAACTTTTCTTCAGAAATTACGTTAAAGAATTCAATGTTAAGTTCGACGAATTACAACTACTACTTAATGAAGACGAATTTAAAGAATTGATAGGTGAATACGACAGTAGTAACGGTGCAATTAATGACGGAGTTTACACCGACGAATATGTGTATGATATTGACGATGTTAATATGAAGAAACTGATAATTGACTATATGAAGACAGATGACGGAGAATACGTAATACTGTCAATACAAGGATTTGACGACGTGAAACCGACAAACTAATCTTTTTCGGGGATGAACATGGGAATATTAAGGATAATAAGACTAAGAATAAGGCTACTAAGACTAAGGTTGAGACTACTTAGGATGAGACTGTGGAAGCTGAGACCGTTGGTATAATGCGTAGAAAAGCGAACATTTTTTCGGGGATCGAGATGGGGGTTGAAAGGGCAATACACACCTTACAGGATGGACAGGAGGAGAGCTTGTACTGTAAGATGTGTTACGAAGAGTTGTCCAGGGAGTTCTATAACGATAGTGGTATACAAGTGCTCCTTAGGGTGAACGACTGCGAACATTACCAGTGGATTTTTGTGGGGGATGTATTTTTGGATCCCCCATGGGATGTGGTGACGAGGGAGATCATTAACAATGCCGTTGCTAAGGTGGACGCTAGTGGTGGCAAGTATTTCCTCCTACCAAGAAGTCTGGCAGAAAGGTACTCGAATTGATTTTTCGGGGAAAGAAGATGGCTGTGAAGTGGATAGTGGAGAACGAAGAGAATGGACAGCTAGGAAAGTTCTACTGTACAATATGTAAGCAAGATCTGTCTAGAGTATTCTATACCTGGGGAGGTGCCTACCAGTTTCTCGGTGTTTACGATTGCAAACACTATGAATGGGTCTTCGTAGGGGACTACGACTTGGATCCCCCATGGGATGAGGAGACAAAGAAGATTGTAGAGAATTCCCTAGGATCCGTTGTGGAACAGCACGGTAAGTACTTCCTTCTACCAAGGAGTTTTGTAGACAGGTACAAGTAACAAATTTTTCGGGGGTCAGCATGTTATACCCTACTTTCAATGAGAAAGGTATACCCAACAAAAAGTTGATGTTAAACGTGGACAGAGATGGGGTATTACTGGTGGATGGGGAGAAACTGATAACATTAACCGTGAGCTATAAGGGGGTGGTGAAGGCGGTTATGAAAAACCTGGTGTTTAAACCTGAGCTGGTCGTTGGTGGAAGGATAGAAATTGAGGATGTGAACTACGATATGGATGGTCTTATACGTTTCCTATCCACGGCATCATATCAAGTGTTTGGTTCTGAAAAGGCGTTAATTGCCATGTTATACAAGAAGATTTTCAAGGATAAAGTGTACACATTTTACGCTATAGTACCAAAACCCACAGGAGAACTCCTCCCTAATTACGTCGTACAGGAAATGGTGAAGGGGGAGAAGAGGTACTATATCATGTACACTGGACTTGGAATGTTTGGAATAGTCAATAACGTTGAAGGTGGAAAAGGAATAATAAGGAAGATTAACAAAACCTTTAGTGTGTGGGTGTACAAATGATCGAGATAAGGAATATTCTATTACGTGAGAAACCAACACTGCTTAAGGTTATCTCTGAGGATGGAAGGGTAATACTTGTGATGAATAAGGAGAGGCATAGGTTAAGCTCGACACTGGAGGAGGTGGAGGAAACCTTGGAGGGTTTGAGGAAGATTGGTGTCTTGCAGGACTTCATGGTTGTTGAAAGGTTTGATGCGGAGACAAGTAGTTGGAGGACTTACAGGCTTAAGTGGTTGTGATTTTTCGGGGTGAAAACTTGACAAAGATAATAAGGATAACGGTTAAAGAGGGCGAAACAAAGGTTGACTACATTGGCTATGAGGGAAAGCAGTGTGACGTTGCGGATGATAGGTTTAGGAATAGCCTAAGGAAGATAACGGGTTTTGAGGTGGTGGAAAGGAGGAATAAGCCAGAGTATTACGAGGGTGAGGGCAGTGAGAATATGCTTAGGAGTGAGGAGTGACGAGTGCGATGCCTTAGTTTACGATGATTATGCGATTGTGAATACGAACGCTGACGCAAAGAAATTGGCAAAGATGCTGGGATCGGATGAAAAGGCAATAAGCCCGTGCGGCTAGCTTTTTCGGGGATCGAGATGCACTGGTATGATAAGATAACCGGTTATGTTAAGAATAAAATTAGCAACGTCGGAGTGGTTGTCACGGATGATATTTACAGGCTTTACGAGTTAATTAACATCACGAGGGATAGGAAGGAGGATGTGTGTTTTGTGGACTTACAGCAGGGTGATCTAGATAACCACAGTTTTACCATTTTCAGTGGTAGTACTGCGAGTAGGCAAACGCTTAATAGCGACACACATGCGGACTTCCTCTACAACCTATCGAGTAGGTGTACCGTTGTTTTGAAGTGGGTGGTAAATAAGTCGTTGGCTGACAGGCTTGAACCCATTATCTTCTCTCTACACTCCAACATCGACATGTATGACGACAGGATGAGGAATAGACATCCGGTGCTCGTATTTAGCGTTAGCTACTTCTGGAATATTATTGACCTTGCCAGTGTTGAGGTGAACCCCACGGATGAGGAGTACGAACAACTACTACAGCAGGCGAAAAAGGTTTACGAGTATACCCACAAGAGCGAGGTTGTTTTACCAAGTAGTGACGTGGTAAAGGGGCTTAACCTATGGACAGCACAGGGTGTCCTAAGGAACTCCATAGTTGTTGAGAAGGGTAAGGTGACTTTTGACAGTGACAAGATTAACGACTTTAAGAAGGAGATATTCCATAAGGCTGGTATTACCCTAATAAAAAGCGACATTAACTTCGAGTTTGTTGGAGGGCAGAGGTTACTGAAGGAATACGTTAGGAATAAGTGGAAGAGTATACTTAACCACCCAGAGGAGGCAATGGAGTATGGTGTCAGGTTGCCTAGGGGTATGATACTTCATGGTCCACCAGGTACAGGAAAGACTTGGTTCGTTAAGGCGTTGGCAGGCGAGTTAAACTTGCTAATGCTACAGATTAATGCCGCAGACATTTTTAGTAAGTGGGTGGGAGAGTCGGAACAGAAGCTGAGGATGTTGACGAAGTACGCAGACATCACGAGGGCTGTCCTGTTCATAGATGAGCTAGACGCATTAGCCTCCAAGAGGACGTCGGAAGAACATGAGGTTAGTAGGAGGGTTAAAAACATGTTTTTAGAGTGGCTTGGTGACGCTAACAGAAAGGCAATCGTGATAGGGGCGACCAACATGTTACAGGAGTTGGACGAGGCGTTCACTAGACCAGGAAGGTTTGATGATATACTACCAGTATCCTACCCCAATAGGGAGGACTTAAAGGAGATATTCGGTGTACACATTTATAAGTACAACCCCATCAAACACGTTGACAAACTTGACATGGATAGGATTGCGGAGAGGGCGTATGGGTACTATTTGAAGCCTAACGAGGTTGAAAAGGTGGTACACAATGCGAAATTGAAGGCTTTCCTAAGTAAGGGAAAGCTTACGACTGAGATAATATTGGAGGAGATAGACGAGGTAGGTAAGACTGTCAACGTTTCAGAGAGGTCGAGGTATATGAACGAGTATGAGAAGAAGGAGAAGGAGTTGTTAAGTAGCGTTAATACGAGGTGGTTCTAAACTTTTTTCGGGGTGAAGGCATGTCCCACATAGTGAAGATAAACTTAAGTTTAAACATTAACGATAAGCAGGCTGTACTACAGGCGTTGACTAAAATGGGTGTGAAGATATCGAGCGAACATAAGGTTAGCGACTATTACGGTAAGGTTACAACTGTCAGTGACGGATTAATCTCGTTCAATATAAAGGGTAGATGGTTTACACTGGATAAGAATGGAAATTTGATTGGCGACACTTATGGTTTGGGAGAATTACCAATAAACACTATCAAGTTTGCCGTGTTACTTGCGGCAACGATGAAGAATGGAGGAAGGGTTAAGAAGGTTGAGATGATTGGTGATGGATGGACGGCTGATGTGGAGGATACGATGGAGGAGAAGTTTGCGGCTTAAGCAAGTAGACTAATTTTTCGGGGAAAGAAGATGGAAAGTCGTAGTGCTTTTAACATACAATATCTACAAACTTATGTAGTTTTTTCAAGTCCACCATTGTTGAGGTTTTACATGGATGGGCTTGATGATCAAAGGCTTAATCAAGTGTGGGATAAGTTGAAGGAGATAACGAATAAGTACTCGCCAAAACTGACGTATAACGACTTGATGATAATAAGTAGGAATAGGAGTGGTTATAGGGTGGACTTAATATTAATGGATAAGAGAACGCTACTGGATTATGGGAACCTGAAGTCCGAGGTGAAGAGGTGGCTTGCCAAGAATGCGTTAGCCCTACCTGCAAGAATAATCACCATCTTTCTTTTGCCTGAGGCTTCAGAGGGGAACTACATTCGGATGCTGGATCAGGTAAACAAATCTGTGGACGAGTTAAACGAAAGGCTAAAGCAGTATTATGAGAGTAATGACTTTAGGGAATTGATTGATACGATAGACAGGGTGAGGGATAAGAGAAGGGAAACGGTATACGAGAGAATGTACATCAACAAACCCAGGGTTTACTTGAACAAGATCGTTTACGAGATTGTACCAGGTTCTCCGACTGAAAAGTACGTTAGGGAGACGTTAAGGCATGAGATTGAAACCTTCCTCATAAGCACCATTAAGATGAATGGGAACATTAAGAGTATGGACTTATTTAGGAGGAAGGTGTTGACACAGGTAGAGAAGTTGGAGATCATGACAGGTCTTAATGGGTTAAAGGACGATGTGGAGAAGGTACTGGTAACTAAGGACATTGAGGTGCTTAAGAAGTCCCTAGGAGATGTAGTGAATAGGTGGATTTGAACCCTTTTTCGGGGATCGAAATGGGTGAAGACGTAAAGAAGATTGTGATCACGAATGTGGATTGGAATGCTTACTTGGAGATAGAACGTGGTTCCTTACAGGGCGACTTTATGACTCAGTCGTGTGATAGTGACTTTCTTGACATGGTGGCTTACACCTTAGCCAACCAAGCCCTTCCACATGGAGATACCGTCAAGCTATCCGATGAGATAAAGGAGGCTTTCAGGAAGACAGAGTACGGCAATGACTTCAAGTTTAGTAAACTGTTGGTTATTGAGAAAGAGGGTAAAACGAATAAGTACCTCTTGGAGATACAAATACCTTGGGATGTTATGCACGACAAGTTTATAGCGTTTATGGAGAGGATACAGGAGAGTTGGTGGCAATTATGTTACTGCCGTTTCAATCCAGGATCCTTCCCAGAGGGTGCCGACTACAACGTGTTACTGAATGAGGAGGAGAGGGAGAGATATAGATACGTTTGCGAGGAGGGAAGATTGGAGAAGAGGTGGTTGTAACTTTTTCGGGGATGGAAATGAGTGATGAATCCGTGGTAGTATACGAGGAAGACACTTGGGGTACACACGGGCAACATAAGAAGAAAATGTTGTTTATCGTGGACTTGAAGGAGAGGACACAGAAGGCGTTGTGGACTTTCTCTGGTGTTGAGTGGGTGAATAACGACTCAAGTAAGAATAGGCATAGGAAGGTGTTGATGGATTACAAACAACTACAAGGTTTGATGATTGGTGATAGGTTACTGAAGGTGGTGACAGATCATAAGTCCTCCAGTAGGAGGGAGATAACAACGAGTTACTACACGATGATTGATGGTAAACTAGTGGAGATACCTAGCAAAAACGTGAGGGTGGATGGTAAGTTTTACGATCTAGTCGAGTATAACAACGTTAAGGTTTACACGAATAAGGATGAGGTGAGGATAGACCCATCGAACCTACCGGAGGAGAAGAAGGTGGAGAAGAGGTGGTTGTAACTTTTTTCGGGGATGGAGACACGTGGTAGAATGTAGAACAGACATCCTCGTTCATTACTAGTGAAAATATATCAAGTTGCCTAACTAAATTTTTCAGTGATGTGAGACGAAGGCAAGAATGGAAGGAGTTGGTGTGTCAGGATATTTACGCTGTGAGTTTGACGACAAAACCCTACTGGAGTTTGACGAGTACACCGTTACCATTCAAGACTGCCCACACTACCGATGGTATCCTGCTCCGGAAGTTCAGGTTGAGGAAGGGATACACACAGAAGATGAGGAGGAGGAAGAAGAAAGCTGGGAACAGTTTTTAGAGAGAGCCCACGTTGCATCCATTAATGTACAAGGAGGAAAATACTACTTGGTACGAATGGAACAGGTAAGCTAACTTTTCGGGGATGGAGATGCAAGTGGAGATATATGAGTATGGTTTTAGGGTTAATAATGGAGATGAAAGCCTCTTCTTTCAGAGAGGACCGGAAGACGGCCTAGTCGTCGTTTACTATGAGAGGAATCTGGAGATGGTGGATGTGATGTACATACCTCTTGATAGGTATGGGGTGGAGAGTTTTGATGAGCTACAGAAGGTAGTGACGAGGAATCCTGAAATAGCCTGGAGACCAATGTAAAACAACTGACCGGGGGTTGTCAATGTACGAGGAAGAACACGAATTTGGATCACCAAAGGTGGTTGACGAGAGGAATGAGGTGACTTACAATAGATACGGTGACCACTACATCAGGACTGTAACCACACGTAGGTTAATAGCATACAGGTGTAGAATTTGTGGTTACGAGGAGGTGGAGGAGGAAAAGGAGGTATATGATGAGGAGGTGGACATTATATCGATTGATGGTATACCGTATTTGTTGAAACACAATCAGCTAAGCCCTTTAGAAAGATTGAATACTCCTTCACCTAAGGCGGAGTTGGAATACGTTAGTGTATACAATTACTACATTCCCGTGAATTTTATTGATGAGGAGGTTATGAGTAGGGTTGAGGAATTAGTGAATGAGGTTGAGGAATTGGACAAACAGATACGGTACATTAACGATTATGACGTTTACCTCACAAAACTGGGAAGGTTGGCAAAGAAGGTGACGAATGAGATTAAGGAATACGACTCACAACACGATCTGCTATATGTTACGGAGGAGGCATACTATGTACTGGAGGATGGGACAAGTTTGACGAAGGAGATCGTTGAGTATAGGAAGTATAGATGCAGGAAACGCTCCTTTCAAACAGAAGAGGGAGAGTGGGCACCCCAAGAGGAGTGTGAATCTATGGTGAAGGAGGTTGTTGAATCACATGACTACGGTGAGATACCGACGTACAAGACAGACTTTTACATCAACTACCAAAAACAAAAAGATAGCCTAATGCGGACAATGAAGGGATTGCTACAGCAAATGGTTAGGAATAAAGTGAGGGTTGACGTGCAGAAGGTTGGCGAGAGGGTGAAGATAAAGGTTGACAACGACGAAGGAGAGTTCATGTACAATTGGATAGACAGGGCTAACTATTACAGAGGTAAATACGGCCCACTTGCAATGTTATTTGTATAATCTTTTTCGGGGGCACAGAGAAATATAGCTGATGTAATACACAGGATGACCCATTCCTTCAATCTGCTGTTAGCATCAATACTTTTGTAATACACAGAATATTATCTGCCCATCAGATAATCGCGTGTAATAAACAGGGTCCTTGCTGTATAGTAGTAGGAAAGCTGTAATACACATTATACTTCTTGTATAACATTAACAAGCATGTAATAAAAATGGGCTTGACTTGTCATATAGCATTAGCTTTATTGTAATACACAAGATAAATTGTGCATAGCATGAGTCAGAATGTAATGTACATAATAATGTTTGTATAGTAGTGCTGTATAGCAATGGGAACGGTGTAATACACATAAAAATTTCTGCATAGCATTAACTAGGATGTAATACACATAATAATCGTTGTACAACAGTATTGAGAATGTAATACACAGAAGGTTATCTGTAGAGTATTACCGTTATTGTAATACACATTAGAACCGTTGCATAGCAGGTGTCTTATTGTAATATACATGATGTCTTCTGTAAAACACATACCGCGATGAAATAGTCAGAAAAGATCATGTAAAGCAGGTAGACCTCTGTAACGCTCAAACACGATACTGCCACACTATCCTTGAAATACTCAACCTGTGCCCTCTCGGGGATAAAAGATGAAGGAGGATAAGCTACAACTATACGTTAACGGAAGAGAGACCATTCAGAGGGCTAGAATTATCTATGGTAATATGATAGGGGCAAAACGTGAGGATGGAAAATGGAAGTTTGTGAGGTATTATAGTCTTTGTGAGAATAAGCACAAAGTCTTCCTGAAGGAGGGTGAGAAACGTGAGGTATGCCCAATCTGTAAACAGAAGGTTGTAATATATCAGGAAGAACCAGACGAAATGTTGATTGAAGTTTTCGAGAAGATTGATAAGGAGATAATAAAGTTGCTGGAGGCGGAAATTTCAAAGAATGTTACGGAGTATGCTGAGTGGCAAAACTTCCTTGTCTTTGTTAAGGGTGTTGGGCCAACTATTTCCGCTGAACTAGTTAGTATCTTACCACCGGAAAAGTTTAATTGGAATTTGGCAAAGCTAAAGTCTTACGCAGGAATAGGGATTGCTGGGGTTTGTGAGAAGGACAACTACCTAGTTTACGGTTCGCAGGCTTATAAGGACAGGAAACCTGTTGATAATAAGCCGTTGAATGGTAATTGCCCATACTGCGGTAATCCGTTAAAGTGGAGGGCTGTGAATAAGGCAGACCCAGTAAAGTATCACAGACAGGCAAAGGCACTTCTAACCTACAAGCTAGCCACTAGCTTAATGAAGGCAAAGGGAGTGTACTACCAACTCTACCTCAAGTTCAAGGAGGAGATTTCGAAGAAACATCCAGACTGGAATAAGGCAAAGGTTAACATGACTGCTGTGAGAAAGATGTTAACGGTCTTCTTAACTGTCTATCTTTCAATCTCATACTCGATAACGCATAACGTGGACTACAAAACCGCTTTAGTACACGTTTTAGGAGAGAAAGAATACAACATTTTGAGGACTCACAAGGACTTTATCGACTTCCCACTATTCGACGATCTCATCGACACTAAGAGGAAGACAATGAAGGTGAATCAAACGGTAAAAAAGACACTGGAAAGACTGGGTCTGGATGAGGGCGATTTGAACAACATGGTTATCTTCCACCAGAAACAACTGAAACAAGAGGATTGAAGAGGATGAAGGTAGATTTTTTATCGGGGATGAACATGTTACTAGTAATAAAAGAGAAGAAATACAAACCTGGTCTGTCCTACCAGGTAGGACTGGAGGAGGTTGTTGAAAACTATCTAAACCCGTCCTTACGTAGAAAGAGAAAACCATACTACTCCTACTTAGACACGAACGAGGTGTTTTACCAACGAATGGAGGTTTATGATGGAGGAAGACTTCTCATGGAGTATAACGGTGATAAGCTAACCTTCTACGACAAAAAGTTTGAGGAGGAATTCAAGAGGGTGTTGGAGAGGAAAAAGATGGGGGTGGCAAAATGAACGTAAGTATAAGCGTTGATAATGAAACTTTTGAAAAGATTAAATTACTCGCAGACAGGATCGGAGTAAACAGGTCACAACTGATACGGATGATACTACAAGAGGTTTTTGGAGTGAAACACTACAACAACTTTCTCTCCATCTTACCAAGTAACAACAGTACGACGAGACTGATTGAGAAGTGTGTTGTTGACCCTGAGTGTAAGGCAATCGACCTAAAACAACAAAAAGTGTATGTGACGAACGGGCTACTGTGGAGGGACTTGGAGAACGTGAAGGTTGAGGAGGGAAATGTTGTGATACCAATCAATGGTAGGTTAATCTACGTTATTACATGATTTTTTCGGGGGTCGTTTTGTGGTAAAATCCATTAGTAAAGCTTTTATCTCGTGTATAGTATAGCTATACATGGGTTTTGGTTTCTATTACGCTGGGATAATTACTAAGGCAGACGCAGTGAGGATTGTTGATCTACTGAATAAGAAGGGTCTTTCTAAGTCAGAGATTGCAAACAGAATAGGAATAACCAGGAGTTCCATCTACCTATGGATTTGGGATGTTGTGAAAGATGTAGATTATGAAAACAAAGTAAAGCTTCTTGATTTATTTTATGAGGTAGATAAATTTGAAGCTATAAACTTCATAGAAGAAATTTTAATGGGACATCTAAAGATACTAGAAAAGGAAAAGGCTGGTGTGGAGACGCAAACTTCAGAGTCCGTGCTGTAGAAACCCTTTTAGGTTTAAAACGGGGTGTAAGAATAAAACTGGGCTATCTTTTATTTGTAGCTAAATCGACCTAGATCACTGGAGTTCTACGATCTTCATTCCTAATTTTATGGAGTCCTTAATACTTTCTTCAGATATTTCAAAACTGTGATCAAATAACCTAACGAAATAACCTTCCTCTACTTCAACCATCCAAGAACCTGAATACTCTCCTTCACAGAATTGTTCATTGATCGTTATGCGATTTAATGGAATCATACCACGTATAATTTTATGGGGTCTATGAGACTTCACAAGCATACCTTTTATCTGACCAAAGGAAGACAATTCCATTAGTTTTCCGAAAACGGTTTCGCTAGTGTTTAATAAGGTATCCGTGTAGCAAACTTGTGAAATATCCAAAAACCCTAGATATTTGGTTGGTATATGAATATCTGAGATGATAGGAAGTGCTATTGATGGATTAAAGATGTTGATGGGTATGTAGGCAGTTGAGATTATGTCCCTATAGCAAACCTCTTCTTCCGTTATCTTCGTGAAATTCAGTTTCTTCTTTACAAAACTAGAGTTTAAGAGCCCAATCTTGTCCCTAACACTATTCTCATCTACCTTCATTCTTTCGCATCTTACTCTGTAAAAGAAGGGGACATTTCCAAGCCAAATCACAGTCCCTCCCCTTTTAAGAAAACCGTATAACCTATTATCTTCAGAGAAAAGGTTCTCAAATTCAGCGTTAAATGCACTATATGGCATTACATCCTGAAAGAATAAAAGCAAGTCCTTCCTACCGTGTTCTTCTAGCCAATTTCCTACCTCGTGATAACCTAGTATCTTAACACTCGACTTTACCTCCTCAAGTACGTTTTGTATTTTATTATCCACTCCTTTGAGGAATTCCATCCCAACATCTTTAAGTCTATAATCGTAATAAATTCCTATTTCCACGAGATAAAGTCAGTTGTGGAGTAAATAAACTTTTTGATAATCTTAAGATCACTATTCCAATAGAGTGAAATATACGAATATCATAACGAGGAAAGAAATGAAAGATTGAATCTATCGGGTGGTAAATGTGGAAAGTCCTACGCCCTATGTTGTCTCAAAGGAAGCAATGAGCTTCCTCAACGCCCTCTTTTCAAGTAAACCGATAAAAGATGAGAAGACTATAATAGACGCTTTCAAAAAGGGGTTCGTAAACAATACTATTCTTAACATATCTCCCGACACGTTAATCGGATTTGAGGGTATCATAAAGAAATACCTTGATGCCGATCTTGTCAACGACGAATACTATAAAACTGTGGAGTTAGGCATTATAGCGATAGCCATAACACTACTGGCACGTAGATTAAGCTTAATCACCCCACAAGGACCAACCGAACTACTGGATAAATACCTTTCTTACATTTCTTTACTTAGATTCAGAACAAATAAGAATGAAGTAATACCATTGTTAGCCCTATCTCTTGTAACGGAAGAAGGTAATGGGTTCTATAAAGTTACTGGTCTAGCATTATACCTCCTTAATTCTCTACTATCAATAAAAGCGTACAACGCATTACCTAAGGCATACCTAAAAGACTTCATAGAAGATTTGAATAAAATACTGTCGTTTCATAAATTCTTAGTTGAACGTGTGACCAGTTTGCTTTATGAGGCACCTTCATCATTATACCAAGCATATCATGGATCCAGTAGGTACAATGAACTAATGGCTGAGCTTGATTACCAAAACATAATAAATACAATGAGGTCGTTGGGTGGAAAGCTGGCACCACCGTACAGGTATGAGATACCAATAGTTAGAGAAGAAAGGAGAGTTTTTTAACTTTCTCGGGGTTCGAAGGTGGCGTAAAAATGAAGTCCAGGATAGCCACCATTTGTGTAGGAACCCTAGATTACCCAAACATTTTTAAACTTCCAGAAAAAGATAAAATCATGAATATAAGTGAGGCAAATGTAGAGGGTTTCAGAGGACTTAAGATTGATACCAAACTTAAGAGGGTTAATATTGTTGTTGGGGAGAACGGTAGCGGTAAGACTTCTTTTCTTGAATCAGTCTTCATGGCAACTCTTTTCCAATCAGATGTGAATGACAATGATATAAATTCCTCTATGATTTATATGCTAAACAGTAGGGGTGATATTCTTTCAACTTTCTCCAACCTATCTAGCTCTAAAGTTAGACTTGACGATACAACAACACAATTTAAGAGGATTGACCCTTACAGTATTGATGTTGAGGTAGATAATGAAAAAGTAGCTGAAATTAGGGTAAAATCCGGGATCTTAATAGCTGAAAATTTATCCGGGCCTCTATACACACTAAATGTAAGAATTATAAAAAGGGTTAATACTAAATACTCACCCCTTTACATCTCTACCTTTTTTGATACCTCAAGTAATTCGGAAAGAATTTATAGTATTGCTAGAAGGAAGAATAAAGAGATAGAGTCCAATTTCAGAATATCACAGAACGAATATGGTCTGTTTAAGTTATATTATGATGGATTGCCCGCCTACGTTATGGGTAGAGGACTTCTAAAGAGAGAATTAATAAAGCTATCCCTAATGTCATCTAACATCCTCTTAATCGACGGAATCGAAGATTCCCTTCATCCAGATACTGTGAAAGAGGTGTTGAATGATATAAAGAGCAAAGATGGGGTTCAAGTAATCTTCACTACCCACTCAAATGAGGTTATAAAGATGGCTGAAACAGTGTTTAACTATTCTGATACACAAGTGATCTATCTATCAAAATCAGGTTATAAAACGTATAATCTTTCAGAATTCTCTAGATTTGAAAAACCACTTAGCTGGTTAGGATACATATGAGGCTCATAGCTATACGAGATCAAAGATCTCCAACATCACCACAGACCTTCCAGGTCGAGCAAGAGTCCAGAAGGTGTTAAAGTGTACGTCGTTGTAATGGATAAAACACGGGAAAAATTGGAATGTATTAAGGAAGGGGATATAGAATTATACTACGATATGATTACAATTCTATCGGACAAGGACATCGTTGAGGAATATTTCGTAAACGTATCAGAAGAAACGTGGAACACCTTTAAGGATACGTATGCGAAAAGGGTCTTTGTAAATGAATCAGAACTAGAGAAATACCTCAAAACATCCGCATATGTTTTTGTCTATAAAAACGGAATTGTTAAATTATGCCTTCCAATTTGACTTAGATAACTCTTAGAAAGATTACTAATTAGTATAAAACTACTCATTCTTTATAACCCCCATTTGTATAAAACTATTGTGAACTACAGGAAGAGAAGGGGAACGGAAGAGGAGAGAAGGATCCTCACCCTCCTGAGGGATAGGGGGTTTGCAGTTATAAGGGCACCCGCCAGCGGAAGTAAGAGGAAAGATCCAGTACCTGACATTGTGGCAATGAAGAACGGGGTGATACTTTTGATAGAGGTTAAGAGTAGGAGGAACGGCAAACAGGTTTATGTGATGAGGCATCAGGCAGAGGGAATAATGGAGTTCGCCCACAAGAGCGGGGGTGAGCTCTTCTTAGCTGTGAAGAGACCCAGGGAACTCAGATTCCTTAAGTTCTCAGAGCTAAGAAGAACGGGTGGAGGAAACTTTGTGGCTACGGAGGACAACATTAAAGCCGGAATGGACTTGGACGGGCTAGTTCGTTATGTGGAGTCCAAGTTCAGTAAACCCTTGGACTCATTCTCATAATCTTTCACACTAAAGTAGCTTCCAAACGGGTCAATATGTTTATTACCTACCTTTTTTAACTTTACCTATGAGTGCTGTTGAAGATTATATTCAAAGGTTAAGGAAGTTGGCGTTCGACCTCATGCCGAACGTCACACAGGGAAAGAGACCAGTTTTGAACAGGTTAAATAGCCTAACACAACAACCACTCCTAAACGGACCTATAATGACTGCAATAAGGAATGGAGCTCAGACTGGTCCGCTTAGGCAGATGTTAAGTAAGCCCGTCATCAGTAACGTGACAAACAATTTTGGTAGTAGGTTACAGGGCATAGCGAACGCAGTTTCGGAGACTAACATGCAACCCGTGGCACAGAAGGAGACACTGGAGATAAGGAACGCAAACAATGTACAGAATGAGGTGCAACCAATACCTCCAACACAAGTTAAGAAGAATGAGAAAAAGATGAGAGTAATCTAAAGGGTCCCATTATACTTCTTGTACGTCACTATCACGTCATGTATCTCCTCCTTCGTTTTAGCTATTTTTGCTATCTTCCTGGCATCCCTTGGATCCCTAAATCCATGCTTAATTAACTCGTCCGCAGTGAATGAGGCTAAATCGTCATTAAATCCCTCCTGCATCTTCAATAAGTGTATGTAAACTCTCCTCAATTCCTCCGTTGTGTACTCCTTGAATTTAAACACCATAAACCTACTCTTTAGCTCCGGTAACCTCTTCTCTATCAAGTCAAACCTGTTTGCCGCGGCATAAACGTTAAGCTTTAAGTCCTTCTCAATCCTCTTACCATGTTGCGTGACGATAATCTTTTGTGATTCCATTGCGTTAAGCAGTATTGTTAAGTCCTCCGGCTTCATCTTTTCAATCTCATCGATAATCAAATAACGAATGTCATACTGCACTAACAAGTCCTTTAAACCAGCCTTTGTCGTCGACTCACCAAAGAACTTATAGGCGTTCTGTAGTCCATCCAATGCCATCAACAATAACGACTTTGCCGTTGCTGGAGGACCCACGAAAAGAATGTGATGTCCAACTGCGTTTATACTCCTCAATAAGATACGTTTAACATCATCGTAACCCAACACTAGGTTTAGCATCTCCCTTACCCGTTTCACATCTGGGTTCTCCTCACCCGTGTGATTACTGGGTTTCTGTAATTCCTTCAACTGCTTATCGTACGTGTCAAAGTCCGCCAGTCTGTACTTACCGTATATCGTCCTTACTATCAAACCCTCTCTCAACAACCTCTGTATCTTGAAGGCGTCCAACCCCACGTCATCAGGTGTCCATGACCACAGATAGGGGTTGTCAGGGTTCTTACTCCTCAATTCCCTTTCAACTTCTACTATCTTCACTACCTCTGGTCTCATTACCATTCACCTTCAACTTCTCCCTCAAGTCGTTTGCCGTGTAGTGAAGGTAGACGGAGGTTGTCTCCAAAAGTTTATGCCTCAGTAACCTATTGACAGTGTACAAATCCACCCCTGCCTTCAGTAAGTTTGTTGCACGGCTATGCCTTGCAAACTCGTGGTAATGTATGTCGTATGGTCCCGCCTCATCCACCACCTTATTAAACATCTCCGTAAACCTCACCGTATTCCACTTATTCTTATACTTAGTCTCGAAGAGATACTTTTTAGGTTTCTCCTTATTCAAGTACTCCTTCAGGTTAATACACAAGTCCTTACTTATTGGTATACTTTGTACGTAACCCTTCTTCAACGCCCTCACCGTAATTGTACACTCAGTATAGTTGAAGTCCTCCACCTTTAAGTCGCACAGCTCGCTTACACGGAGGGCACATTCATAACCCGTTTGTAACATCAACCCGTACTTAACGTTTATCCTATAAGCCGTCTCTATTATCTTCGCTATGTCCTCCTCGGGCAGGATTCTATACTCTCGTTGTACATCCCCAAGTCTCACCTGCCTCCAGTCTATGTCCGCCTTACCAAGAATAGTGAAAAAGGTTTTCAATGCATGATAATGTAGTTTCACCGTATTTATATTATACCTCTTTCCCAATTCAACCAGATAGTCGAGGATGTCCTTGGTGGTCACGCCCTCATAATCTCTGTCACCCATCCACTCCTGAAACTTGCTTACGGCAACTCGATAATTCCTTATCGTTAATTCACTGTCCTTGTACAGGTGTCTAAGCCTATCTTCTACCTTAACCCAGGCTTGACTTAACTTTGTCACGATATACAAGTTGTAGTTTTACTTAAAAAGTTAGGGGAAGGACCTAGAAAGGCGATTACAGAATTCCTGAAGCCACACGGGACATGTCGATTTATCTTAATACTAGAAGATATCAAAACTTGAATCTATCAATAAAGAAAATTTTTAAACTAGATCTCTTAATTTATCGTATGATAAAAAGATTAAAAATAAAGAACTTCAAGAGTTATCGTGACAGTGAACTTGAGTTTGGAAAGGTAAACGTCGTTGTGGGAGGCAGTAGTACCGGTAAAACCAATCTTGTTGACGCTTTTGGTTTTCTAAAACATGTTATCAGACCTATATCTTATCCCCCTCTTCGTTACGTTAGATTGGGTGACTACAAGAATGTGGTATTTATGCAAGATGAGAATCTGGACGTATCCTTTGAGATTGATGGTGAATATAAGGGTAAAGGTTACCATTATGAGATCTCGATAGATAACCTACAGATAAAGAAGGAGATCATAGATTTTGACTCTTGCAGCATTGAAAGAAGAGTTAACATGATAAGATATGAAGGTAAAGAGATAACGATTCCTGACGACTTAAGTGTATTCAGCCTATCTTCTGACCTTGACTTCAACTTTCCACCTGAGTTCTCGAACTTCCTGACAAATCTCCCAAATGACGTTGGAGTGTTTAGAATAGTCCCTCAGATGGCGGTATCACCAGTCCGTTACACACCCACAGAAACGCTGGACGAAAACGGTTACGGTTTAGTTAGCGTGATAACCAACAAGCTGTTTAGAATTAATGAGGTTAAACAGATTCACGATTTCTTAACGGAAAACAACATCTCCCTAAAACCCGTCTTCACTGAGGACAAAAGTGTAAGCCTGTATTTTATTGAAAGAAGTGAAAATAAAGAGTTAATTTTACCCCCAACATCGGTACCTGACGGATTCATAAAGATGTTAACGATCCTTACAGCTGTATACCTGTTAGGAATATCCACCATAATTATCGACGAAATAGAGAACTCCCTCCACCTTAAATGCATTGAAAGACTAGTTGATGTAATGCGTTATTCAAGCTCACAGTTCATAGTAACCACACATTCTCCACTAATCATCGACTTCATGGATCCTTCAGAAATAATAATTCTTGATAAAGAAAGTGGAGAGACTAAGGTTAATAGAGTACGGGATCCAAAGAAATTGAAGGAGAGGCTGGCTGAGAACGGTATTTTGTTAAGTGAATGGTTATTATACTAACTAAATTCAGATTAAACAACGAGTCCGGGCTCACCCTGTATACCACAACCATAATTATAGCTAATCTTTGCCACGTTTTTATACCTAAACTTCTCCCCTCCACCCTCAAAAGTTGAAAAGTCGATGTAGTAGTAGTTGGGGTTGTTTGTGGATGGCATGTATTTTACTAGCGAAAGATAACTGAACACCATTTCAGGTGGGTTCTGCCTTGACTCGTTATACATGAAAGCCATTTGTATTGGTATTAAGGTTAGGAAGTTACGCAAATCGACATTTCTTAATCCAACCTGAAAGATCAAGTTATACAACGAGGATACGTTACAGAGGAAGTCCCTAAAGCTACCAAAAGATGTCAACCTCATCTCCGTGTTGCTCGTTAGGTAGATGGCATAGGATACATACGTGAAAAAGTTATCCACAGGTTTTGTCGAGTAGTCATCCACATCACTAGTGTAGTTACTAAAGTTCTGTACCTCCCCAGTGTTGAAATCATAGACGGTTACCCTTTCACCCTGTATGTCGTCCATTCTTAAGTACCTGGCGTTTTGAAATACCTTCACAGGGTCATCATTGGATAGGGTAAAGAATCCAAATACGATTGATGGATAAGCCAATATCTGCACCCTATCCGTTGTCATACCTTTGAGGTAATCTCCCCACTCTTTGAAATTACTTATCTCAATCTTGTACTCAAACGGTGCGTAATACTTCCCGTCAGTAAAGAGATAGTAGGGCATGATAGATAAGTCAACTTTGTTCTTTTCAACTTTCTGGGGTTAGGTTGAAGAAACTTTCTTTTAGGAATTATTTAAGGAGGAGAAGCTGGATTCTTTAATGCCGTATACCTCAAATCTTCATAATCTGATCTATCTAAAGCTTCTTCTCTATCCATTACAATATGATTATTCTTTTGCAATAGAAGGATTTTTGCCCTCTCATCAGCCTCTAACAAATCAACATATGCATCACTACTATTTGTGGTGAACAACATTGCCTTTAATTTATTGTCTCTTATATATTCTGCAAACAACTTAAGAAACAACTGCAACCTTTTCGGGAATAAGACAAGTGCCTCGATATCATCTATTAAAAGTATATCTGGTTTGTAATAGTATACCAACCAAAGTAACTTTACCGTGCTACTAACACCTTTTCCTAAATTATCCAAATATGTTGCATCGACACCGTTTCCATATAAGAAATCGTCGATCACTTTTGTGTCAACACCATCAAGGAGTTCTTTTATCATATCATTGTACTTCACATCTTCGTCGCTAGGCTTAACGAATATACCGTAACGTGGTTGATAAGCCACTGTCCTAAAGGCGTAAGGATATATTATCATTACCCTATACTTAGTACTACCTTTACAACCATAATAACGTGTTTCAGAACCAAGTGAAACACGTGTTTTCTTTGCTTTAACACGTTCACATTCTACTTCTTCGCTGTCAATATTAACTGAAAACCTTCCATAATCAATGCTACCTCTTGCATTCAAAATTGTAGGAATATTATCCTCGTTCGTTAGTGCTATTCTCTCCAAAAACGCAGTTTTACCGACTCCGTTGTCACCAAGTATAGCAACTGTGGTTATATTCTCAAGTGTTATGGAACGATTATCATAAACTACTGATAGCTTATTTATCATGGAAAATTTCTCCCTAAATAGAAATTTTGAAAAAGAGATATTTAAATGTAACTAAAAATAGGTTTGTCCATCTCTACCCTTACGGATTAAGATAAGCACCCTCCGTTAGATTTCTTCCATCCACATCTTTCAACCTATCTAGTATCACCTCAATTATTTTTCTCCTTTCTATGTCCCTCACGCCATCCAACAATCCAAAGTTTTCTTCCATTATTCTCTTGATTTCCTCAGCCAAATCTTTGTTACTTTTGATCTCCTCACCTACGGTGGACAATACATCAACGATGAAATTGGTGTAAACGGTTTTCATCCTTCCATACAGGACTCTTATAACGGTCCTCTTATCAAGACGTTTAAGAGCTTCGTTAATTACTCTTTGTTTCACCTCGGTTTGGTGTAGTTGGGTGATACCAATCCCTAACTCATCAAGTATCTCTCTATTACCCCTCTTCTCCTCTCTGGCAATAAGTTCCACCAGGTAATTGATGGTACCCATGTCAATGTATTCCGCATATTCACTTAACAATAATTCATTCCATTCCTCCAACATACAACACCTTGAATCTTAAAGTCCAAAAGTTAAAAAGTTTAGTACTTTCAATCTTCTATGCCTATTGGCATATAGCATTCTTCAGATCCATTAAGTAACCTTCCATTACTTGACTACCCATCTTCAGTATTCCCATGTTGTAGTCTTTATTCCTTGGGTCATTAACAAAGATCAAGCCGTTGGCATCTGCACTTAGCATGTACTTACCATACGAAAGGTGTGGCAAACTTATTCCTTCCTGATATCTTGGTGCATAGAAGGGAACTCTAAGCATCAATAAGTCCATCACCTGTTGTGCAGGATCACCGAAGTTCTTGTTCTCCTCCACGCCATTGATTAGCGTATTCAAGATAGTACACATATCCGTTTGTACGTGTAACCCTGAGATAACCCTATCACCTTCAATCCTGTTGGCAAAGTACACGTAATAACCTTGATTTAGGTTTGCCCCCTTCTGCATGTACAAATCCTCGTCCTCCTCCACATCGCCCACGTAATCCACCTCACTCACGTAATCCTCAATTCCCACGTAATCACCCAATTCTCTCCAAGTCCTCACGTTATCTGGATTGGGGTAAACATCGAGCAGTCCGGCATGAAATCCCCTACCCTTCTCCTTCTCGAACTTCAATACGAAGGTTTCAAAGAACCAAGTTTTTCCTTCGTAATAGACTGAAGGAAAGACAAATGGATAAATCCACCTCATGTTACTGATGTAGAATTCCCTGTACCAATCTAAGTAACGAATCAACAAGGTTTTCACGTCATACACGCTGTTGTCCTTTGCAATCTTCTTTATATCCTTCTCAAACCTTAACAGATCGTACCTCTTCGGTACATCTCTTATAAAAAGTATGTAGAATTTGCCTCGTCTCATATCCTCTGGGTTATCACCCATCCTTAAAACTGCGTAACCCATTACCTTACACCTCATAAAAAGCTAGTACCACACAGCTGTTTAGCCACCTCGTACACATTATCGAGCACCATTAGAGCTCTCAATTTCGTTGCACCCATCATGGGTGGAGTTTGCACATACATGAAGTTACTTGGTTGTAGATAGATTATTCCAGCCTCATTAGACAACAACCCGTCAAAGATGTTGGCTATGAATCCCCTCCTTAGTTCTACCTGTGACAATCTATCCATTGGCATAGGTATCCTGTAGTTAACCCCATTAGAATACATGTCTTGTACATAATAGCTAAACGCATACATGCCATAGTTAAAGAGGTAATTCTTTGAGACATTTAGCTTAACCGTCCAGTTTATCGTATCGCATACACTTAGCCTCTCCAATTTCACACCAAAAGCTCGTTGTAGAGTGTCATCGGACCAGTAGTAGTAAATCCTGTCAAGTTTCCGGAACGTCTGTGACTTTTCTGGTTTGTTAACCAACTTTATGGGCTGTAACGTTGGCTCTCTTGTCACCGGTTCTTGAGGATATTGGAAGTATAGGTCCTTCTTGCTAGTAGGCTCTGGTAAACTAACTCTCTTCTTCTTACCGGGTAAAAACGTGTTGAAACCAGAGGGTTGATTAACCATCTCCTGTGGTGTTGGTGTTATCTCACCAGGGTAACCTTGTATGAAACCCTTACCATTCTCCGCGAAGTAACTAAGGACGAAGGTATACTCGTTCTGAAAGAACGACCTGTCATCCAGATTCCTCCTATTGAAGTAGTACACAATTGGATTTAGCAAAGGATAGGGAGGAGGGGGATTTCCATTGACACCCGTAAGTTGTACAAGAAAGAGGTTATAAGCCAAGTCCTCCGTACTGATGGAGTTTACAGCCAAACTTCTTATTATGTCTAGCACTCCTGGTATCGTGTACTCGTCTGGTATCTTACCGGATAAGGGTGGAGTGTACGCAAAGGCGTAAACCTCTCCGTTTCTAAAGGCGTCAGGATCCATGGTTAAGTAGATTGCTGTAGGTTTGCCAAACTGCACAGACATGGTTGTAGTAAACAACTATGGTATTTTACCTTTTTGTCTCGGTCACTTCGCGATGAGGCTGAAAAGAATACTTATTAGCAACCCAAGTCTATTCTCCTTCTTCCTCAGGTGTTTAGCAACGTTGTAAGCCAGTTTGAGTGCATGCCTATACTGTTGTTTGTGTAGGATGATCGGTTCTCTCTCCATAAGTATTAGGATTAGCCAAGGTTTCTCGTCAATAATCTCCAACAAATCGTCAAATTCTTTCTCTCTGTCCATAGTCTACGTTTTCTTTTGATGATAAAACGGTTTTTGTTTTGTGATAAGTTGTACAAGTTAATCGTACAGAAAGGTGGAGTGGTTCACAATAACCAATTGCCGAGCTTCAAATCGTAAACAATACGGAACACGACATAAGGTTGAAAAGGGTGATACAGATACTAAAGTCATGATTCATGGAATTAGACAGGCTTACGAACCAATAAAAACAAAGTACAAGTACTACCTTCAGCTCATAAAACCCTTTACCGTCATCTCTGCGTTTGTTGCCGTGTTGTTGCTGTCATTTTACGCAAAACTACCCCTGTATGTAGGGTTAACCTTATCTACTGCAATGGCTTTGGGGCAGGCATTTGGACAGGCTGTCAATCAGATTGAGGACATAGAGATAGACAGGATAAACAAACCGTATAGGCCACTACCAAGTGGTAAGCTTACGGAGAAAGAGGCGTGGAGATTCTCTCTATCCCTCTTTGTTTTAAGCGAGGCGTTCGTTATCTACAGTCCTTACTACTTTGCCTTCGTAAGCATTCTCAACCTACTTGCATTCTTCTACAGTGTCGAACCCATCAGGGCGAAGAAGTACATTTGGAGTGTACTTTGGATGGCTTTGAGTAGAGGGGCATTACCTGCGTTCATAGTCCTTGGATGGAATCCAATCGTATTAGTCGTGTTCACTTGGGTTTTAGCCTTCCAGATAACGAAGGACTTTGGTGACGAGATGGGTGACAAAATACATGGGGTGAAGACAATACCAAACACTCTTGGTAAGTACAGTTACGTTTATATGTACTCGTTGCTTGTGGTATACAGTATACTAATCCTGTACTTTCACTTATTCAACCTCCTACCAACGGTAGGGATAGGGTTGGCTATACCACTCCTAACGAAGTACAGAAGTATTACTGACAACACTTACGCATGGAATTTATATTACGTGGGGCTTTTTACGATCTTTATACTCCTTCTGCTGTGACAACCCACCCTTCTCAATGTAGTTAATCCTTGGTAATGGTGTCCAGACAAGGCTTTTAGTCTCTATACTTTGTACCACCTCCAATAGCCTAGGGGCTAACAACTGTAGAATGTTAACCTTCTGTTGCGGTGTTGTGGGTGGGGTTGTAGTGACGGGTTGCGTCACTGTTGTTGTAACTGTAGTTGGTACAGTGACTGTGGTGGGTACGGTAACTTGAACGGTACTTGGTACGCTAACCGTAGTTGGTATTGTGGTTGGTACGGTGGTTGGGACAGTAACCGTTGACGTGATTGTGGGTATGGTTGTTGGTACAGTGGTTGGTATCGTGGTCGGTACCGTAGTTGGTATCGTGGTCGGTACCGTAGTTGGTATCGTGGTCGGTACAGTTGTACTCGTTGTAGTACTCGTAACTGTGGGGAAGTTGTAGCTTAACGTACTTTGTACCTGCCCAAGGTTAGTACCAATTGCGTAATTGGCTACGACAGTCAACGCTTGTAACCCGGGTTGTGGTGTAACTGTAACCGTCCAATCCGTTGACGTTTTACGAGACATTTGGTAAACACTACCAAACGCATTTAAGGTTACAGAGGTGACGTACTCCGAACCAACTGGTATCCTTGCAATTATGGTTGCCTGGCCGTTTTGAAGGGGTATGACTACGATTTGCGGCTTTCCTGGTGTAACAACAAAGGTGTGGTAATAGGTGGTTGTTAAAACCTGGCTCATATGACTATTCTTGGTAGATTGAGTATAAAATGATCATGGTTATAAGCATCCTTAAGGTAGAAACGGATACGTGTTGTTAACCACTCTAACGTTTTACTCTTCCACAATAGACTTCAAACCTTCTCTCTGAGGTTATGGAATAATGGCATAAAATTCAAATATCTTCTAGTTTTAATCATCCTAGTGTTAACATGATCAAGAAGAAAGAGTGGAATCGCGACCCAAACACCTGGGATGGTAAGTTTCATCCAATTCGAGGTAAGAAGTGGTGGGGTGGCGACCCAAACACCTGGAATGGTAAATTTTACATTCCTGAAAAAACAAAGAGGGAAATAGAAAGAAAGATCAAAGACATTCTAAGTTAATAAATCCTACTCTTTATCTCCTTAACACACATCGATATACTGTCATCGTTCAGTTCCTCGTTCTTCCTCCCTAGGAAGAGGAGAACCTTTAACCCACCCTTTCTCTCAAAGACTTGGCAGGTTATCTCACCCGAGTTCACCAACGTGATCAAAGCCTCAACTGCGTCCGACATGTTATATCCGTTAAGGACTTTTGTTAATTCCTTCCAGGTAACCGGTTTCTCGTCCTTCCTCAAGTAGTTTAACAAAGCCTGTGAAACCACGTTCATGTAGTCCCGTTTAGCCCTATTGTACGATAACAAGCTCTCGTTGTACAACCTCATTATTGCAGGAAGGTAGATCTCCCGTATTATCTTCCTAACCCTATCCACATCCTTGTAAGTGTAGACTGTGTAGTCCCCACCATTATAGTTTATCCCAGAGATTGCGGTAAGCACTGCGGCAAACATTGGGACGTATTGATCCGCTGGGTTGCTGTAATTCTTCTCCTCAAGTAGGGTGATAACCATATTCTCCGTATCTGTACCATCAGGAATTGCCATAATTGGCGATGGGCTTTCCCTCATCTTCTCCACTAAAGCCCACAATTCCTTGGATAGGCTATCCACTATCTCCTCGTCCCTGGAGTAAAGCCTGTAGTAATTCGTCTGTTTCTTACTCTCCTCGTAAACTGGAAGGAAACGCCTACTGAAACCAGCCTCAAAGAACTCACCCTCGAGTTGTGAACCAGCCTGCACGGCAATCATCGAGTTTATCACAACCTTCTTACCATCAATGTAAATCCTACCCCTATTCAACGTGTTGTCACTGTACACCGCCATTGTCATCAACTTGGAGATCATGGAGAGTAGCTTGTAACTGTAGTCGTTGTTGTTTGTCATGTTTTTAAAGGCTTTACCGAACTCGTCATTGAAGTAGAAGAATTGGTTAAACAACACCCTCTTGCCCGTGTTTTCTCCACCCCCCTCATCCATACCCAACTCCTCCTTCATGTCCTCAATACTCTTCTTCCCCTTCCTCCTCTTCCTCTCTCCATCGACTGTGAATGCAACCCCTTTGGAGGCCTCGTCAATATTTTTCGCAAAAGCCTCCATACTACCCTCGTTAATCAATATAATTGGTAGCAACCT
>Ga0208662_100141_pt1 | contig 32255 bp, 27 predicted proteins | sample OSPB_host_MetaG_FD_187136 | JGI IMG/M metagenome (GOLD analysis project Ga0208662, IMG submission 187136) | Hot spring microbial mat communities from Yellowstone National Park, Wyoming, USA - OSPB_host_MetaG (SPAdes) (version 2) | ecosystem: Environmental > Aquatic > Thermal springs > Hot... | reverse complement strand
ATTTTTGGTGTTGCGTCAAGCGTATTAGAAAGGGTTTTAGCGGGTGAAGTCGCCGAAAACTTGGGTTTAGCGTGCGACAAAATGACTCTAAAAGACGTGTTTTTAAGGGCTAAAGGAGAGCAATGAAATTCAATTATGCTTAATCCACATTAGTTCAACAAAAAAATGTTTATTTTTTACATAGTTTTATACAATATAATAGTAAAGTGATGATTTTCTCAATCTATAGATAATGCTTAATCTTCCGTTTTTAGTGCTTCTTTGAGCTTAAAATAAATATTCAGAATTCACAAAATAAAAATTGATCTTACTAAACTATAAAAATTTACTCATAAGAATTTCATCACTTCCTAGTCCAGTGTGATCTTTAAGATAACCCTCTATCACGAATCCATTCTTCAGATAAAAAGCAAGTGCAACTGTATTTTGTCTGTTAACAAGAAGCCAAACTTTTCTAATTTTTTTATGTTTAAGCTCTCTAAGCTTCGCATTTAAAAGTTTTTGACCAATTCCTTTTTTCTGGAACTTAGGATGAACGGCCACGGTTTGTATATAAGCAACTTTATATGGATAACTAATTGAAGATATATACCCTATAATTTGATTAGAATCAGTAGTGGCAACCAATATATCAAGCGTTTTGCTGTTTTTAATTAGATTACGTACAGAGAAATATCTATAAAACCATGAGCTCCTATTTCCTTTATGATACCATTCGAAAGCTTTTAAAATCATTCTTGAGGCTTGATAAGCATCTGTAGACTTAAATTTCCTAATTATGACCTTCATAAGCGTCACTTAACTTTCCATTTCAGTCTATTCCCTAACTGATCAAAAAGTCCTAGAATTTCGTAACCTCCTCTTTTTCCAATTCCTTTTATTACAGCCACTTTTGCTCTACTCACAAAAATTTGTGGCCTAAAACACATAATTACAGAATCCCCCACTTTTGGTGCTCTTTTTTTATAATATAATGGAATATAGTAATCAATGTAGCCGTGTGATGGGGGTGAGTATAAGTATTCTTCTTGGAATATATTATCTGATGAAGAACCAACTAATGCATGAGCATAAAACCCATGGTAAAAAGGATCCATTATTTCTATTACTTTGTCAATAAAAAAGGTACCACCTCCTATAGCGTAAGCTTTTCTTTCAAAGATGTGTGAGATTTCTGTAATATATAAACAGGCGGGTTTTTCAGGTAACCTACGAAAAGCATTCGGAGGAGTGGTTCCAGTAAAGGCATGACCGGGTTCTGCCTGATTTCCACCTAATTTCTTTATAAGAGTTAAAGTTTCTGAATTAGAATCGCCTGGCATATTTATAGCAATTTCATCAAAACCTGACTTTTTGAGTTTTTCAGCTACTCTAATTAAAGTGAATGAATTCGGTAATGGTTCTTCTTTTTTTGTTAAAATATTAAACCTAAAACATGGAAAACTGGTGACTCCAGCAACTTCTATTCTTGGAAGGTGGCTTATTTTTCTTATGGTATTTATAAGTCTTTCTTCAGGAAACCCCCCTTCTTGATATGGATAGAAGAAATCACCTTTCCCTATTATTCTAAGAAAAATTTTTTGGTTATATTTTGCTATGTCACTGATTTGTTTTGCTTTTTCTATGGAAAATACAGTTAAGAAAGCGGGTCTAACTTCATTTACTAACCAGTTTAGATCTCCTTTAGGTACTTGAACTAAATGGCCGACATGGCCTAATTTTACTCCTAATGAATACAATTTCCGAGCTTCTTCTATATCTATCGCAACTGCTTCATCAAAACCCGCTTGAAAAATTGCATTAATTATTTCTGGGTTTCTTCCAAACTGCTTTGTCATAAAATAGCAAGTTATATCAAGCTTAGAGGAAATTTCTTTGATAATTTTGGCATTGTCTAAAACTGTGTCGTAATCTATAATATAAGTATTAGGGGGAACAAGGCCACTTTGGTGAAGCTCAACTGCTGTTTCAATTAACTTTGGATTTCGTAATACGAGTGGGCGTAAAAAATCCATAAATTCTTTTTCAATTTCTTATTATTAAGCATAATCTCATATAAACTACTCAGGAGGTATTTCTTTTTGTAATAATTCCACCGCGATTCCTTTTTGTTTTTGTATAAAATATGAAATCCAATAGAATACGAAACCTAAGATAAAAAGTGCTGGTATAACCAAGACGTATGTCGGATTTAATGGACCCACAATGGAAGGAAGTAAAGAAGCGTATGCGATCAAAACGCCAAGCACAATCGATAAGACTCCAAGTATTGAAACTAATGGAACACCTTTAACACTTCTTTTTACAAGCAAGGGTGAAACGTCAAAGACATTTCTTCGTCTTTTTGGAAAGACTACAGCTGATGCTCCAACAAACACCAATGCAAGAAAGGATCCAGTTACTACGTACGTAAAGAATGCAGGTATTGTAGTGTAAACTGTCAAATATACAAATAATAGATCAATCAGAATTATAGCTATTAGTGAATAATAAGGCACGTGATATTTCTCATGAACTTTGGCAAATCTTTTAGGAATTACTGCATCAAAGCTCCATGCAAAAAGCACTCTTACGGAAGTAAAGCTAGCAGATAAAATATACCCAAAGAGCGTCGAAACTAATCCTATTCCTAGAATTAATTCAATGAATATGTTTTTTGAGGCATAGCCGCCTAAAAACTGTAGAATAGGGACGCTTACTGGTAACTTATAAGCTGGATTACCGTTTAGTGCAAGATACGATATAGAAGCAAGAAATTCGTGTCCCATTGAATTGTATGTTACAAATGCAACAAGCGTCATTAACAGTATGTATACAATGGGAGCCAAAGTCATTCCCAAAATCTGGGATCTCTCTGGTTTTTTAACTTCTCCTCCTACGTATGTTGAAGCAGTAAAGCCCCAAACGGCAAGGATTGTGTAAACAACTCCTAGTAACGTGTCTTTGTAATTATACCCGAAATTTACACCAGCGTTTTTTGCATCGTTAATTATTTGAATATAAGAAGTTTCAGAAAGCGAGTCAAAATTTTGTATAAATATTTTTCGAGAAATAAAAGTCATAGCAATTATATAAGTAATAAGCGATATAAGCGAGATAATGAAGAAGGCGGTCTTTAATTTGAATGATATGTTTGTTCCAAAATAAATTGCAAATGGTAAAAGTATAGCAAATATAGCTCCCAGTAAAAATTCATTAATTGGAATTGCAAGAACAGATGCTAATGCGGAAAGAGTATTATTAGCAGTGATAGCAGATAAACAATTGAACATAGGTGCAAGAGCCATTGTAGTGATCCAAACGGCTTCTGTGCCTATTACTGATATATTAATTATCGTTAAAACAAAGTTGACCATAAAGCCTATTGATGGATGTAAAATCCTTCCGATAAAAACGTAGTCACCGCCAGATCTTGGATAAGCAGTCGAAAGTTGTGCGTAAACAAAAGCTACGATTATAGCTGGTATAATCGCCAATAAGCTCGAAATTGGAAGATATGCTCCAGGAAAAAGACCTTGACCAACGACCAAAAAGATAAGCATGAATGAAGGACTGGTAAACATTAGATTTAAGACAAATGCTCGGAAGGAAGAAATTTCTCGTACCAATCCTGTAGCCTTTCTTTCAAATGGTTGTACCACGTCACATAAAACTAACTAGATATTCTTAAATTTTTCTTGATATTGTTGCATATTATTCAAAGCCTTAAACCATTTCATGTATCAACTATAATTCACAAAGTTTTGCTAATATAAAGAAATAGAGCGGTATCCTTTTTTTGTTGATTATTTTTGTTACTTCTATTTTTCTTTAAAAGATTGGCATTAAAGTTTAAAATATATTGTTATAATTACTTAGAGTTATTATATCTTTTACAATTATTGGCTCAAAATTTTCTCTTTAAAAAACTACATATAATCTTCCACCATTACTACCTCTTACACATATTTAGTAGCTAAGTGTAGCCGCAATACGAATTGCATTGAATTTACTTAATGGTTAAAATGAGAATATGATTCTTCTCTAAATTCGTTCAAATTTTATTATTCTCTATACTTATTACAAACTCGGTTTTTAGTACGCCTTGGCAATCACAAAATAATTCTATTCAACTTAACAGTGATAAAGTTCAATATGTTCTTGCTAACCCATATATTCTGAACGTTTTACTTTAAAACTCATGCGATGCCTTAAAAAAGTTTCAAGGTGTAAAAGTTTTGTTTGATTCTTTGTGCAAAATCGTCATTGTTAGGCTATACAACTTTTTGTGCTTTAAACCTGAGTTATGAGCTAATGGACACTAGACAAATCTGAATCTTTTTAAAATCTTTTAAATAGATTTTATTGAAATTTTCTTTTGTGCATACAAATCTGACACTTCATCACCAGTTTCCATTTATCCACGAGTTTTTTGAAAGCTTCTCAGAAAATCAGTATATTTGAAAAAAGCCTTAAATGTAAACCAGATTTTTAAATAAAAAATGCTTGTTGCTGGAGTTATGTCAGGAACTTCTCTTGATGGTCTGAGTATAGGATTTACAGAAATCAAAAGTGTTTGGCCCATTTTTGAAGCAGAGCTAAAAGCTTCAAGAACTTATATATTTCCCAAAGGTTTACGCTTGAGTTTGCTAAGGCTTGCCAAAGGCTCAAAAGTTGACACAAAAAGTTTTGCTCGAATTAACAAAGAGTTCGGCAAATTCGTTGCAAACTGTTTATTAAACATGCAAACTGAAGTTCAAAAAAAAGTTGAGCTTGTGGGTTTTCACGGTCAAACAGTGTACCATGAATCAAAGAAAAGTGGTTCTGTGACCCTTCAAATTGGAGACCCTTCAGCAACGTGCTACTTGCTCAATGTGCCCGTGGTGTCAGATTTTAGAAGTATGGACACGGCCGCTGGCGGTCAAGGCGCCCCTCTTGTGTCTCTGGTTGACTATTTAAAGTATCGCTCTCAGGACAAAACAAGAGTTGTGCTAAACATTGGTGGAATAGCAAATCTCACTCTTCTACCTAAAGGTTGTAAGATTAATGATGTTGTCGCCTTTGACACAGGACCTGGAAACATGCTGATAGACGGAGTCGTGTACGTTCTTACACACGGTGCCAAAAAGTTTGATCAAGATGGGGAAATCGCGTCTTCTGGTAATGTTTCTCGTGAGCTTCTGAAAAAAATATTCGAAATGGATGATTACGCAAGACTACAACCCCCTAAAACGACTGGAAGGGAGCGTTACGGCAAAAGATTTTTGAGAAAGGTTCTGATTGAGGCGCAAAAGTTGAAACTAAGTCCAAAGGATATCGTGACCACCGTTACACACTATACTTTTGAAATGATTGACTTACACCTAAAGTTGCTTTGCGATCGCATGAAGATTGACGAAATAATAGTCGGCGGCGGAGGAACGCTAAATCGTTATCTTTTCAACCTGCTAAAGCGAAACAGCGCGGGGGCGAGTGTAAAAACGCACACAGAGTTCGGAGTCGACCCCCTATACTGGGAGTGTTTTTGTTTTGCGGTTCTTGCTTATCTCTCTTATAACAAATATCAGGGAAATGTTCCTTCGGCTACTGGTGCTAAACGCCCAGTGGTTTTAGGCAGAATCAACTTCCCTGTCGAGAAAACGATTGAATGAGGTTCACCCTATTTTCAAGTAATGTGACCTAGTCAACATTTTTGATTTTGAGAAAAAAATATTTTGTTTTTGTCAAAGAGAAGTGTTAATTGTCGAGAAAAAGTTTATTTTATTGTTGTTTTTTATTAATACAAGTTGACCAAAAAATACCACTTTAGTCACAAAAAAAGCTTTGGTCACCCTCATGAGTTTGGCGTTTCTCGCCATCTTTGTTTTTTACCACTCCAGTAAACGCGCAACAGCCGTCAATAATTTCGCTTGGCGTCGTTATGTCCTCCCCAATAATTAGCTCGCTCAATTACTTTTCTCCATCAGAAAACTATTACTTTACTTCTGCGCTTTACCTTCCTTTTGCGACGCACAACTTCCCTCCGCTCCCTCCTTTGACCCCAATTCTTGCTGCTGGATGGGGTCACAACGCAAACTATACCGGGTGGGTTCTTAACCTCAAACCAAACTTAAAATGGGACAATGGCTCTCCGTTAAACGTCTCCGACCTTTATTACTCTTTTTGGCTTTATAATTACACAAATGCGATCAGTTACTCAAGTGTAGTTAATAACATCAAAATTTTGAATTCGACCGCGATAGAGTTCAACACGACAGCTCCAGAACCAAACGCCGTTTACTTATGGGTTGAAGAAACAAACTCCTATACCATCCCTTACCAAGTGTACAGCCACTTACCGCTTAGCGCAAGCGCACCTGGCGCTAATCTTTATAATTTCACAAACTTTCAAAACATCGTGGCCGATGGTCCGTTTGTGATCTACAACTATACACCAGGTGAAAATCCCATTGTGTTTAGCGCAAACCCGTACTACTACTTGGGCCCTCCACACATGAAGCAACTTGTGGTACACATTTATTCGTCCACCTCTTCGTATTTAGCGGCTTATCTTTCTGGCCAAGTTGACGCTTACTGGGCATGGGGCGCTTACGAAGTTGCAGCGGCTCTTATCAAAAAGTCCCTGGACATAGCTTTTACAATATAGTTCCGGGAGGAGAAATCTTGGCAACTCTTAATTTGAACGAATATCCGTTTAATATCACGCAGTTTAGAGAAGCGCTTGCTTACGCGACAAATGTGACAGAAATAAATCAGAAGATGATGGGACCTTACGCCGCAAACATGACGGTGTATTATGACAACCTGGTCGCTTCTTTAAATGAACAGATAGGTCTTAATGTGTCTCAAATTCCAAGCTATCCTTATAACCTTAGCATGACGCGTGCGGCTCTTACTTCTATCGGATTCAAGCAAAGTAGTAGTGGAAAGTGGCTGTATCCGAACGGAACACCCGTGAGCATAAACATCGTGACGACTCAACTTGGAACTGGGGATGTGGCAACGACCACATTACTTGACGCGATGTGGAAGAGCGCGGGTTTTGGCGTGAACTTCCAAACTCTTTCAAACACACAATACTACTCTTTGATTTTTAGTAAGACAGGCTGGCAGGTTGCGGTTGCAGTCGGACCGCCTGGCTATTACCCCACAGGTTTGGGCAACCTAATAGGAGTGTTCAGCATGGCTGAGCCTTACAGTTTAAGCTTGCCAGCTGTAAACGGTATTACGAACTACAACTATACCGATATAGAGAACTCCTTTCTTTGGCACAAGAGTATCCGATAAACTCACCACAATCGAACAACTACGCGCAAAAGGCTGCGCTTGAAATTGCGAAAACCGTGCCTCTAATACCGCTATACGCGATTTCAAACTCGCAAAGAGTGAGTAACGCATTTTACTGGGGTAATCCAGCAAACTATACTGGTATCTTCTCAACACAGGCGTTAGTACAACCACAGCTGTTCTGGAATGCACTTTGGATTGTTCAGCCAATAAGCTCGATATCGTCTTCAACAACTACTACTACGACTACAACAACGACCACGTTTTATACAACTAGTCCCATGACTTCCTCTACGAGCCCTACGATGACCAAGCCCCTTCCCCACGAATTAACATGACGTTGATTGCGATTATTATAGCGATGTGATAATAATCGTAGGAATGACGGTGCTACTAAGAAGGTAACCAAAGCTTAACACCAGTAAGCGTTATTTGGTGTCTTAGGAGTGGGCGCTTGTCATGAGTGGTAAATGGGACACACCCTTGAACATAGGGTCGCAGGATGTAGTAGCAGGCGCAAACGTAGTTTTAAGAAACATGGGTTTTTCTAGTCAAACCTTTAAAAGGCTCACCTCAGAGGACCCGCTTTATAGTGATGAGCTGAGCTTTGCTTTTTTTGACAAAGAATGGGGAGTAAGGGCAGCGCTCTTTACTGCAGTGGACACAAAAAAGGCCACCGCATGGCTCAAAACACTATTCTGCACTCCTTGTCTTGAAAGCGAATTTGAGTCAAAGATTAAGCGCATTTTACACATTTTAAAAAGTAGAGGCGTAAAAGAAGTGAGAGCGTGCGACAGAGCAGGGTATCACTTCAAAGCCGGAATTGAACAAGCGCAAACCGTAGAGAAATCCGTGCTTAATCGATTGGGTTTTCAAACTGTAAAAAGTGTGGTTGACTGCGAACTTGATTTAAGGCTTTTTTCGGAGTTTAGAAAAAAGGAGTTTTTGCTGGGCGACTACCTTATTCGAAGTGCTCAAGACCACAAAAAATTGCTGAAATTTGTTACCTTAAACTTTGGTGAAAATTGGGCAAGAGAAGTCGATGCATCCTTTGAAAGGGGCGGCGTCATCGAAGCGATAAAAAAAGATGAAATAGTGGGTTTTGCGGCTTATAGTGGCTTTGAAAGAGAATGGTTCGGACCAATTGGAGTTCTTGCAGAGCATAGAAAAAGAGGTTTGGGCTCTAACCTTTTGTTTGCGGCGTTAACTCGGATGCGCGAAGCAGGTGTTACACTTGTTATCATTCCTTGGACGGAGCACCTTTTATTTTACTCTCAAACCAATGCGATTACAGCCGTGAGGCGTCTTGATGTGATGAGCGTTAAACTTTAGTATTTAAAACAAGCAACGGAATGCCCGTCTCCAACATCGCGCAGAACTGGAGTCTCTTTTCTACACCTTTCAAAAACGAACGGGCAAACATCGGCGTATTTACAGCGCGATTGTTCTAAACCGAAAACTCTTGGGACAAACTTTGAAGAGACCGTAACGCTACCTTTTAGGAGTTTTTCGGGTTTGACTGAAAAGAGCGCTTGAGTGTACGGATGGATCTGACATAACCTTGTGTGTCGCTATATGATCCTTGTGAAAACTACCTCTCCAGTGTGTGAGCACGATATCTGGCTTTTTTGTGCGTATGAGCTCACACAAAGTTTCTCTTGCTTCGTTTGAATCTGGTACTTCACCATCTGCGTAATTCAAAAACACTGGTTCAGCACCCAAAGCTTCACTCACCTTGAGCGCTTCCCTTTTTTTATTTCGTAATACTCTTTATCGGTTAGCTTGGGATTACCTTGTTCTCCCATGCTCATGTGAACCAAAATCACCTTATGCCCCGCCTTTGAGTACTTTGCCGCAAGAGCTCCACCCATGTTTTCCGCGTCCCCCGCATGAGCGCCGACAATCATAAGTGTCGTCATAGTCACAACACCTTCTTCATCACTTTGAATCTTCTTGTTACTTTAAACCCAAATTTCTCGTACAACCTGGCAGCCTTCTCATCCGTCCAAAGAAAGAACGCGTTGTGAATCCCTCTTTTTTTCATGTTTTCTAGACAATGTTTTAGAACTAGTGTGCCTATACCTCTTCCTCTGAACTCGCTTTTCACACCAAAGGGTCCAAAGTGTGAACCCTGAACATGCCAGTGATAAGTGTCGTTACCCCAGTATTGGCAATATCCAATCACTCGGTTGTCTTTCGTGGCGACGACGATGCTATCAAGCGGCGCACCTCGTTCAAGAAGTTGTGCACACATGCAGTACCAGTCGGCCGAAAACTCGTCGCGAATGAACTCTAAAAGTGACACGATCTCTTCCATCTTCAAATCATGGACAGAAATTCCTTTTTTTAGAAGAGAGCGCTCTATTTTCGAAACGTTTTCTGGATAAGTTAGCCGAGGCCAAAGTTGGGCGTCCATAGCTATCGCTTCAAACTCCGTGTTAAAACCAGCATCTACAAGCGTGCGATAAAGCTCAGGGTAAAGCTCTGCGTCGACACCAGGTAAAAAGTAATTCGGTGTGTAATTGGAAAACCATATTTCTTTGCAGCCTTTTGAACGAAAATATTTTTGAGCGCTTTCTAAAAGCGCTTGCGCCACTTCTTTCGTCGCAACTAGCGCGCTAATCCAACCCTTTTCGTTTTCTTTTCCTGCGTATAAAAAGGGGTATTTACGAACGAAACACTGCAAATAACCCTTAACCTCACTTCCTTCGGTCGCTACCAAGAATCCCTCACGCTCAAAGTTTGGGTCTAGCAAAACTTTTCTAATAAACACATCTTGGGAAACTGCATCGTTTGGTTGAAGTTTGCTCCATAGTTGCAAAACTTTCCCCTCAATTCCGTTGAGGTAACCGACTACTTCCATATTTTTAGCTCAGCGCTTATGTTTAAAACGTTTTTGCCGTGGCGTAAATGATGTAGCCTAACGTGTGTGTTTAACATTCACAAAAACTCTCTGAGCGTGTCTAACACTGCAGCCGAACCCCATAACTTAGTCAAAACTACTTGTAACCCTTGTGGCTTTCTTTCATTTAACCAAAGGGCAGAGTACGATTTTGCGAGATAAAAGTAATCGGACACGCTAGCTTTGTTTTGAACTATGCTAAGAGCGGTTCTCACCATGTCCACAACAAAACGCAAATCCGCAGGAAGATTTAGTCCTTCACTCATTTTGGTAATTCGCTCAAGTGCATCTTTTGCGTTTTTTATCTCAAAGTGTTTGAACACTCTTTGGTTCAAATAAATGATGTCTCTTAGTGTTTGAGGTAGTGAGTTGGAACCAAGAGCTTTTCTTAGTTGAATCACGCTTTGGTCTTCGCCTGTGAGCGCTTGCCAACCTTCCTCCCACTTTCCGATTCCTTCTGCTATTTCGATTGCCGCAAGTATCAGTGGCTCAAGGAAGCTAAACAAACACTCTTCACCGTCGTCCCCCCAAGCGGTCACCAAAAAGCCTTTAAGCCTTTTCTTCTTTGCTGCCAAAAGAAAGTTGTTCAGGTTTGTGAGCGCCGTTTCGTAGTCAGGGTAAAAACTTCGCCAGTTGGAAAGTCCAGGTGATGCGATTTGCGCGCTTTTGTGTCCGACCGTTTCTATCAAGTTTTCAAAGTATTCTTGAGGATTCGAAGAATAATCCCAGTTGGCAATAAGCACTTGCTCCCAGATATCGCTTTTTGTAACGCATGACCAAGCTCTTTTTTCTTCTTCGGTGAGGTATGAACCGCTTAGCATGTCGCCCCAAACAATTGGAATCTTTCGGTATTTTTTCACTAGCGAAATTATAGATTTATAGTGATCAAGGTATAGCTCAGGTCCCGTGAATCTTGAGTTTTTGTCCAACGAGCGTCCTCTTCCTAAAGACCAGGTTTCGTCGCCACCCACGTGTACGTACACCGATTTTGAAGTTTCAAGAACGTCTTCGAGTAACCTCAGCGCAAAACTTTTTGCTTCGGTGTTACTCACATCCAAACAACCATCTCTGCTACTCCACCAAATCTCTCTGTACTTTGCGTAAGAAGGGAGCGAAAGGATGTTCTCCATGTGTCCGAAAAGCTCAAGTGAAGGAACAAGATGTAAACCGTAAAGTCTCGCGTAATCTTCGATTTCTGCGTACTCTTCTTTCCCCAACCTTCCTCGAGATAAACCTATGTCGTTAAAGCTCTTCCAAGGGTAAAGGTCTTCAAAGTAAATCGCGAAAAAGTTGTACTTCAAAAGAAACAGCCAGCGTATTATCTTTTTGAAAGTTTCAACCTTGGGGACGCCTCCACGCGCTATGTCTAGGTGGAAACCTCTTATTTCGAAATCAAAAGATTCTTCGACTTTGATTTCTGGAATAAACCCTTTGTGTTGCTTTACCAGTTGAATCAAGGTGGCATAGCACACCCTTTCATCTCCCCAAATCTCGACGGTTTTGCCTGCCACCTGAACCCCGCAACCTTCTTTTTTGAGTTTTTGGATTGACCAAGAACCACGAGGAATTTCGAAGTCTTTTGAAAAGTGTTCAGGAAAATTTTCGAAGCCATCAAACTCGATCCACTTACCAGAAAAGCTCATCGATGTAGGTGTTGGAACTATGATTGGTGAGTTCACAAAATAAAAGAATTAAAGGAGTATATTTGGCTTTGGTCATTCGGCGGTTGCGCTTTCGATTATTCTGAGCTCTGCGCGATAAGCATCAAGCTTCGCTTCAACGCCAATTGGTAGGGTTGGTTTGTCCACGTTGTGACCCGCATTGAAGTTGTAAATCGAGGGAACCCCGATTTTTTCTAGTCTTTCTTTGATCACTGCTTCAAGCGTAATTCTGTTGATCGGTCTTCCAGCCCTTTCTGGCACTGGGCAGTCCACACACTGGGAAAAAACTATTCCTGAAGCGTTTTTTATACCGCCGTGTAGTATGAGCTGGGTGAGCATTCCATCGATTTCGTAGGGGTCTTCGCCAACCTCTTCGATGATCACTATTTTTCCTGAAAAGTCTGGCTCAAACCTTGTCCCAAGAAGCCTTACTAAAAGAGTGAGATTTCCGCCTATAATCTTACCTCTACCCTCTCCTTCAACCACGCACTTTACTGGTGGCGCCCCCTCTGGTTGTTCAATTTTTCCAAGTGGTGATGATTGCGTCACAGCCCTTTTGAACCAATCAATCGTATAGTTCGAAGGCTTTTCTTGTCCAAAGTCGATCGCCACCATCGGTCCGTGAAACACCACAAGTTGAGTCAGCTTGTAAATCGAGTTGAGTAGCGCGGTCAAGTCGCTAAACCCAACAAGAACTTTTGGATTGGCCGCTATAAGTTTGTAGTCAATCTTATCAAGTAGCCTTAAAGTGCCGTATCCTCCTGCACCCGCAATGATTCCCGCTATTTCGTCGTCAGCAAATGCCCATTGCAATTCTCTAGCGCGCACTTCATCAGGTGCGCTCAGCATCCCCCCTTCATAAAGCTTTCTTGATATTTCACCAAGCTTTACTTTGAAGCCCAAGGACTCCAAAAGCCTTAATCCCCTTCCTAGCGACGCTTGGTCCACACCAGACGCGGGTGAAATCACACCTATGACGTCACCGCTTTTGAGAGCTCTTGGTTTTGGCATACACAAAAAAAGTGCGAAAAGCAATTAAGCATTTGTGAATTTCTTAATATGACGTTGAGTCTACAAAAAAGAGTGCTAAAGCGTTTGCTGCCTTCCAAACGCTCTGTGACTTACTCGCTCTTTCTGTTTTTGTTTGGCACTTCCGCATGCAAGTTTTTGGACAGTAGTGAGTTCATCACTGGTTTGTTGTTAGTGTTGTTCCTTTCTTCTCTGGTTTTTCTTATACGTTTTCTGAGTGTCCCATTTGGAAAAATAAAATCATTTAGAGAAGTCATAAAAGAGTGCGACAAGAAGGTTGCAAAGCGTTTTCTTTTAAACTTTTTATTAACCTCAGTGTTTTTACTTGCGCCGTTTGTCCTCTTAGAGCTTTTGCCTTTTAGCGTCTGGTTTCTTTTGGTGTACGCACTGATTTCGGCTTGGCCGCTTTCTAACCTTTTGTTTGCGCTCGGTGTGTTTCTGATTGAAAGAAGAGCGAAATCAGTTTTTTACAGAGTGGTAGTGATCAAAACTTTGTTGAACGAAGAATACGAAGTGGCAACGGGATACACGCTTTTACCTAAAGAGAATCATTAATTTCGGAAAGGCTTATCTTTTCTTTAAAAGTTCTAAATAAGAATGGCACATCTTGAAGTGAAAGACCTCAAAATGTACTATTCGAAGCAAAAGCTTCTGGTAAGAGCGGTTGACGGTGTTACGTTTTCTTTGGAAAAAGGAGAGTCTTTGGGAGTAGTCGGAGAATCTGGTTGTGGAAAGAGCAGTTTGGCACTTGCGATTTTTCGAAGTCCACCAGCGAACGTCGCTGTTTTTCAGGGTTCAATAAGGCTTTCAGGTGAAGAGCTAACACAAGTTCCATACGAAGTTTTTCGGAAAGAGTACAGGTGGAAGAAAATGGCTATGGTGCCACAATCGTCGATGAATGCTTTAGATCCCATACAAACCGTTGGAAAGCAGATGGTCGAAACCATACTTGAGCACGAAGATATGCTTGAACGCGAAGCAAAAGAAAGGGCACTTGAAATGCTAAAAGAGGTTGAGCTTTCCGAAACGATTTACGATTCTTACCCTTTTCAGCTGAGCGGCGGTCAAAAGCAAAGAGTGATGATTGCCCTCGCCCTTTCCCTCAATCCTGAATTCTTTATCGCCGATGAGCCAACGACCGCCCTTGACGTCGTGGTTCAGTCAAAAATTCTTAAGCTTCTAATACGAGAAAGAAAAAAAAGAAAGATGACCACGATGTTCATTAGTCACGATATGGGAGTGATTTCTCAAATTTCTTCAAGGATCGCGGTGATGTACGGAGGTCAAATCGTGGAAATGGCGCCTTCTCAGGAGCTGTTTCAAAGGCCACTCCATCCTTATACACAGAAACTCATCGCGTGTATACCAAAGCTTGGACAAAAGGGTTCGTCCTTTCTACAGTACATACCAGGCTCCCCTCCCTCTCTTACTGAAGAGTTTAAATTTTGTAGGTTTAGCGCACGTTGTCCTTTCGTAATGAATGTTTGTAAGAAGGAAGCACCCGTTTTAAAAGAAGTGTATCCGTCGCACTTTGTCTCGTGCTTTCTTTATTAGGTGGTAATATGAGTGTAATTATGGCTACGCGTCTTAAGGTTCACTATAAGATAAGACGTGGTCTTAGCTCTTTAGTGGTAAGAGCGGTTGACGGTGTCACTCTTGGTGTAAAAAAAGGAGAGGTGCTCGGAATAGTCGGAGAATCTGGTTGTGGAAAGTCCACACTGGCAAGAACTCTTGCTGGTCTTGAACGCCCAACCGAAGGAGAGATCTATTTCGAGGATAAACCCCTTTCTAAGTTTAATCGAGAAGAGCGTAAAAGATTTCACAAAAGTGTGCAAATGGTGTTTCAAGACCCTTACGACGCCATAAATCCTCGGTATAACGTATTTCAAACGATAGCAGAAGGGCTTATCGTTCAAGGCTTTAAAGACAAAAAGCTACTAAAAGAGAAAATTGAACAAGCTCTTACGATGGTAAGGCTCACACCACCAGAAAGCTTTGAGTTTCGTTATCCGTATGAGCTGAGTGGTGGTCAGCTACAAAGAGTTGCCATCGCAAGAGCACTGGTTCTTGAGCCTAACGTTCTAATCGCAGACGAACCCGTGTCCATGCTTGATGTTTCTGTAAGAGCAGAGGTGTTGAACACTCTTATAGAAGCAAAGAAAAGCAGAGAAATGAGCGTGGTTTTCGTTTCCCACGACATTGCGCTTGCCGAATACGTTTCTGAAAGGCTTGCCGTGATGTATTTAGGACAGATTGTAGAAAGCGCCCCAGCCGAAGAGCTCATCAACAATCCGTTACATCCTTACACACAGGCACTAATCGACGCCGTGCCAGAAATCGGAAAGAAACCTAGTGACAGAGAGCTCATAAAAGGTGAGATAGCTTCTTCGGTAAACATTCCTACTGGATGTCGTTTTCACCCTCGTTGTCCTTATGCTAAGGAGATTTGCAAAGAAAGAGAGCCTGAACTTGAAGAGTTAAACGGTAATCATTTAGTTGCTTGCCACTTTGCTGGAAAACTGGGTTATTAAGCACGCTTTATGCTCAAACCTTGCCTTACAGCCTCGCCGAACACGTAAAACGCAATACCAAGCACCGTGAGTGCAACACCTGGTGGAAGAATCCACCACCATAGGAAACCGTTCTGCGCTGAAAATAGCGAAGAAGCAAGTCCGATCATGTTGCCCCACGTGGGATAAGAGGTTATTCCAAGTCCCAAAAAGTCCAAACCAGACTCGACCGCTATCACCGCGGGAACGTCTATCGCAAGCTGAGCAAATATAATTCCAGAAAGCTCAGGCAGTATATGATGAAGTATTATGTGAATCGAGCTTGCTCCAAATCCTTGAGCAGCCTTTACATAAGACTTGTTCTTGAGAGAAAGCGTTTGGGAGCGCACAACCCTTGCGGTACCAGGCCAAGAAAGTAGCGTTATGAGTAAAATTATTAGAAGCGTTCGCGAAAGGTTCACGTGTAAAACGTAAACCAGTGCACCGAGCGTAATAAGCAAAGGAAGGAAGGGTATTACAAGAAGTATGTCGTTGATCGCGATGAGCGAAAGGTCAATTACCCCTCCAAAGTATCCCGCAAAAAGACCAACGAACAAGCCGATTGTGATAATAAGAATTGAAGCGACAAGTCCTATCAACAAGGAAGTTCTTGTGCCGTAAACGAACTGAGACCAAACACTTGCCCCATTTACGTCTGTTCCTAGCACACCATAAGCTTGACCAAGTAAGACGAGTCTTAGGTCGCTCACGTAAACTTTCAGTTGTTGTTTGGTGGTGATGTGAATTATGAACACTATCTTGTAAACTCCTGCCTTTGAAAAAGCTTGATGTGTAAGCATTTTAGGGACTAGGAAAAATTTTGTAAATGGAAAATTGTAGCTCCAAGGAATAGTAGATGGCGAAAGAGTGCTTGCGCTCACAAGCGTCCAAGTGCCACTCTGTAGCTGTTGAAACGCGGCAGAGCTATTCGAAGTGGGAGAAGTTCCGGCATCTAACAACCAAAAGCTTTGATTTAAAGGATTTACAAGGTACGCTTCAAACTCCACCAAAGACGATGGTGGAACATTTTCGAAAACCGCAAGCTGAACATAAATTCCTTGAGGTATTCCCTTATAATAAAATGAATGGCTCAGGGTTACATTTGCGTTGCCGCTTGAGGAAATTTGAAGCGAACCAGGACCTGTGTTTATCAGCGTAAGAGCGAGTTGTTGAGTTTGAATGTGAGATGGCCCAAAGCTTTCGTTCAAGGACAACAAAACGCTATTGGATGTGAGTGCTGGCCTCCAAGAATTCAAGGAAATCTGTTTAAAGGTGGCCTCTTGATAAGAGGGTATGTAAACAGTGTGAGAGTAATTAGAATACCAAGGCATAAACGTCGCCCATGAAGGCACAGAATAGGGATAAGAGGCGTACCACGCAGTTGGACTATACGCGTTTGAAAAGGGGGTGAGAACAGGAGCCGCAATCGCCAAGAAAGAAAAGAACGCGATGATACCAAGCCCAATAAGCGCAGCCTTTTTTGTTAGTACAGAAAGTAGCAACACGCATCACTCGTATCTTACGCGAGGGTCTATAAGTGGATAAATCAAGTCCATTGCCAAAAACACCATAACCGCCATAAAGGATATCACAAAGAAATCTCCTTCAAGTAGCGGTATGTCGTAGGATTCTGCTGCGGTCACAAGCATAGAACCCAAGCCGTTAAAGTTAAACGCGTATTCGATAAACACCACCCCACTCAAAAGAAAGGCTACATCTATTCCTACGCGTGTTACAACTGGTAGAACCGCGTTTCTTAGTACATGCCTTCTTATAATCAGTTTGTCTCTTAGCCCCCTTATTTTTGCGTGCAAAACGAAGTCTGAATCCAAAATTTCAACGCTGTTGTTACGCATTAGAAGCGCTCTTGCGCCAAAGCTTAAAAGCGAAAGTGTGAGAATGGGCAAAACAGAGGCCCACAAAAATCTTGTGTAGTACTCAAACCCATGAATCGCATTACCCCCCTTTGTAAGAAGCGCTGAGCTCAAAGAAAGTGGGAACCATTTTAGTATACCCGCAAAGATAACCCATATCACGACAGCGACCCAGAAAGAAGGGATGTTGTAAGTGAACTGAAATGTTAGGGAGCTTATGTGGTCAGACGCCTTTCCCTTTCTTGCGGCGGAGTACATACCCCAGTTGATCGCCATTATCGTGCTAATTATCAAAGAAGGAACAACCACCACAAAAGTGGGCCAAAAGTGTTGCTTAATTTCTTGGATCACCGGGGTTGCTGTGTAGTCAACTCCAAAGTTAAAGGTGTACATCGCCACAACGTATTTTACGAATCTAACCCAAAGCGGTTGGTCAAGACCGAATATCCTGTTTAAATTTTGTAGCTCTTGAGTGTACTGGTAGTTGTTGAAACCGAGCGTTGACTTCGGTAAATAAAGCGCAGCCACATTTATTTTTGCAAGCGTTGGAAGAACCTGAAAGATCACAAAGTTTATCACAACCACTATAAAAAGAACAGCCATTCTTTCTAGTATACGTAAAAGAATGTAGCGATACGCGCTCATTTCTTTTTCACTGGCTCACCTTCTTCTTAGTAACACAACAGCGATTGCGATTATCACTACGACGACCACAACTCCCACAATGATTGGCACGGGTGAGCTTGTGCTCTTGGTTGGCGTGCTCTGAGTGGTTGTCGTTGTGGTGGTTGTCTGCGTGCTCTGAGTGGTTGTCGTTGTAGTCGTGGTTGGCGTAGTCACTGGTGCAGGCGAAACAGTGAGTGAGTAAAACCTCAAGAATTCGTGCATGATGCCTCCAGCGGTGTACGTCGCGTTAATCGTCACCTCATAAAGCCCAGGCGAAAGCATCGAAGTGTCAAGCACTCCTTGGAACTCATTACCAGAAAGCTTGTTCATTTGAACAATCGCAGGCTGGCCGTTTGTAAAGTAAGCGGGTTTACCGCTCAAGTAGCCAATTTGCATTCTTGCCGTGGCGTTGTAAATCGGAACCGTGTCAAAAAGATCAGTCGAATTGTCCCACTCGAGTGTTGTGACGTTCACGTTTACCACATAAGGCTCGCCCTGTGTCACGTTACTCCAGAGTATAAGCGGGTTGAACTTCCAGTACGCAAGGTTAGGCACAAGCTCAGCGATGTTTGTACTGGTACTCCAACCAGCCCAAATATACGGACCTGAGCCAAGCTCGTTTATGTACTTTTTCTCGTACAAGTTTTGTGGAGGAATCTTGTCAAATATGTGTTTTGGAAGTATAAAGCTATTTATTTGATAAATCGCCCAGTATGAAGAAGTGTTTAAGTAAAGCGTGACTTGGTACGGGTCGTTTGGATTAACCTGTGAATAAACGAGTTGCGGTAAAGCACCGAACCAAAAGCCAGCGGAATACTGTGACTCAACACTGTAGTTAATGAGTAACCCGCCTACATCGTAAACACCGCTTGTTAAACCTGGTTCGTCAAGATACCAAAGTGTGAAGTTATAGTCCACCGCTGTAAGTGGAACCCCGTCCTGAAACGTGACATTTCTTGCAAAGTTTAGCGTTATCGCTTCACCGTTTACAAGCCTTCCGTTAGGCGTGGTGATGTTCAGATTCGGTTCCACGCTCCAGTTGGTCGCAATCCATGGAAGGAATTGCGCAGGGTTGGAAATACTGGTGTAGAAGGGTGTGTCGTACATCGGGTAAATCACATCGTCCTCTGCCGCGGCTGTAGAGCTATAGATGTTCATGATGCTAGGTGCTCGTGTGGATTGCGCAGGCTCGTAAAACGTCCCGGTGAGTGCGGAACCCACTGGGTGAACGTCAATTGTGGAAATTCCAAAGCCTGGGGCCACGACGTAGTTCGCAAAATCCTTGATGTTCACAACAGTGTCCACAACGTTCCAAGATATCATCACATAGGGTAGTTGTTGCATAAGGTAGACCTGAGCGATTTTTGTGAGCTCAACCGATTGAGTGTAATTCGATGTTTGTAAAGCCTCTCCCAAAATGTCGAATATCGTTTTGTTGTAGAATCCGCTTGCGTTTTCATCTAGATACCCCTGTTCACCAAACAGAAACTCAAGTTGAATGGGAGCAATAGAGGAAACATAGCTCCAACCTAAGTAAAGCATGTCCCACGTTTGCTGGTTGTACGGAATACTTGTGAGAGAAATTATAGTGCTTATGCTTTCTGGTATTATTTTTATCGTCATGTTGATTTTTGCGGCCGCAGACTGAAGTAGTTCAGCGAAAGCCTGAGAATCAGGTCGGTTTGCCCAGTAAAGGAACGTGGGTTGAAAAACCGTGCCATTTGGTAGATACCACGTTCCCTTTACTTGATTGTAAATTAGACCAGCCTTTTCAAAATAAAGCATAGCCCTAGTCAAGTTGTACGATTCGTGCTGTAGATACCACTCGTGCGCTTGCTCACTATAGAAAGCGGGATAACTTGACTGAATCAGAAAATCTGGTGAAGCAATACAGGTTAGTCCTCCGTGGCAAATCGTTGACTGGATAGTGTTGTAGTCTATTAAAGAGATTATTCCCCGTCTAAAGTAAGTGTTGTTATAAGGATATTTGACAAAGTTAAACTGAATCATTCGAAAACCAAAGGTTGGAACGACGGTGACGTTAAAGTTGGGGTTGGATTCGGCGGCTTGAATTATGCTTGGGTCGCTGAAAGCCGCGATATCACCCTGACCAGATGTCATCGCCAAGTACACAGCTTGCTCGCTTGAGTAGGTCCATTCAAACACAATTTTACCAAGGTAAGGTTGGTGGTAGTCGGCGGCATAAGGCGAAAGAACTGGTTTGTTGAAGTTGGCAAGCCCAGGATATACTTCCTGCGGGGTTGGCGCTAAAGCGGCTTGAGCGCCCGAAAACCGAACACCAGTCATAACCGAAATCAAAAGAGCCGCCAATAGTACCGCAGAAATCACCAAAACAGTTTTACGTTTTACGGAAAGTTTCACAGAAAAAGGATTGCCAAACTTTGATATAAATATTTTGTACATAATGTTATTTTTGTTCTTGGTTTTAGAATTTTTTTGAGTGGCAAACGCAAATTTTATTTTATCTTAATAAATTAATGAAACAGGTTGAATCCTTCTCAGTTTTTTGGTGCTATCAGCTCTGCGACTAAAAAAGGTAGTTTCTCTATAAGAGGAACGATAATAACTCCTTTAAAGGTCATCATAGACGGCGTGCTTGTTGTGTCCCAAGGAACAGTAAAGCGCGTTTACGAAGACTTTGAAGAAGCTCGAAAAGACGGGGAAAGACCCATTGAAGCGCCTTACTTTGTAGCTCCAGGTTTTGTGGATATGCACATACACGGAGGCTTTGGCTTCGACTCACTAGAAGCTTTTGCAAAACCTTCGGAGTTTTTGTCTTTTAGAGAAAAGCTTGCGGCAAACGGGACCACCTCTTTTTGCGCGACGCTTGCCACGGCTAAACTCGATTTGATGAAACGCTGTGCGCAAGCGATTTCTTCTTCAGTAGAAAAGGGTTCAAGAGTGATCGGCGTGCACTTCGAAGGCCCTTTCATCAACCCAAACAGGGCTGGCGCTCAAGATCGCTCAAACATTTTAAAGCCAAATTTAGAAAGTGCTCAAGCGTTAATAGAAGGAGTTGAGAGACAAAGGGTTAAGCCCGTCTTCACAATGGCACCAGAGTTGCGCGACGCTCTTGAAGTTGCGCGATTTTTGAAAGAAAACAGCGCGGTTGTCTCAGCGGGTCACACAGACGCGACTTACGAAGAGGCGGTTGAAGGTTTTAGAGCAGGTTTCACTCACGTGACCCACCTTTACAATGCAATGCGCCCGTTTAGCCACAGAGATCCTGGGATCATAGGCGCAGCGCTTGAGCACTTGGTCACGGTGGACTTGGTGCTCGATGGTCACCACGTCGATCCATCCGTAGCGCGTTCAGTCGTTCTTTCAAAAGGCGCGCGCAGAGTCGGCGTGATCTCCGACGCTTTGCCAGTTGCTGGTAAAGAAGGTGTGACGCTCATGTTTGCTGGTAAAAGTGTTCACACATCGGATGGCGTTGCCAAGTTGGAGGATGGTACGATAGCGGGTAGCATAAGTTTTCAATCAAAAATGGTGGACGTTGGAGTAAGAAAAGCCGGAATAGATTTGGTGTCCGTTTTGACCATGATGACCAAAACCCCAGCAGAAATCATCGGTAGGGACGACCTTGGCGAGCTGAAAGAAGGCGCGGTTGCAGACATCGTTTTTCTTGAAAAATCGACGCTCAAAGTGGTCGGCTCTATGGTTCGTGGTTCAGAGCTTTTCTTCGAAAGACAAAGCGCACGAGCAAAAAAGGGATACTGGATGTATCACGAAATTTACGAGCAACCCTACGCGATAAGGAGAACGCTTGAGCTAGCCCAAAAGAAAACGCTTCATATAGCGCGCTTGATCGCTCGAAAAACGCACAAGATCATGTATTTAGTGGGTAGCGGTAGTAGCTATCACGCAGCCGTGGCGCTAAGATTTGCGCTCAACAGGTTTTCAGGAGTCCACTCAGTTCCCATTCCTTCCTCAGAATTTGAAGGATGGGTCACAAGCACGGAAGCGCAGGAAGCGGTTGTTGTCGCGATTTCTCAGTCTGGCGAAAGCGTTGACACGTTGAACGCGGTGCGACACGCAAAGTCGCTAGGCATTCCTGTGCTTTGCGCCACAAACACAAGGGGTAGCAGTTTAGAAAGGCTTGCAGACTTTAGTATTCCTGTCAGTGCAGGCGTTGAGAGGGCGGTCACCGCCACAAAATCTTTCACTTCAACACTTGCGACGCTTGAGCTTTTTGCGGTTGAGCTTGGCGCGGAAAGAGGTGTGCTCAGCGCTTCAGAGTCAACGAAAGCCAAATCTGAGCTTTACTCAATCCCAGAAATTCTTTGCTCGGTTGTTGTGGACTCAGACTGGGCGTGTCACGACATTTCACTCAAGCTCTCAAAAGCGAAGGCGGTTTTTACAATGGGCACAAGCGCGAGCTACGCGGTTGCGCTAGAAGCCGCTTTAAAGCTCAAAGAAGCGGCAAACCTATATGCAGAGGGTTTTGCTCTACGCGAATTTCTGCACGGTCCAGTTCAGCTATTGGGAAAAGACACGTTTGTGATCGTGTTTGACCTTCCTACAAGCGACTCGTCTGATCTCATCCAGAGGTTTTCGAAGTTTGGTAGCCAAGTGGTAGACGTTTCGTTTGGAAAAGCAAAGGCTATTGCGCACTACAACATAAGTCTCGGTGAGCAACCCATCGATAGCGTTTTTTCACCCATCATTTTGGCAATTCCCGCGCAACTTCTCGCTTACCACACGTCACTCGTAAAGGGGCTTAACCCCGACAAACCCGAAAAACTCAAAAAGGTTGTGGGTGGTGTGTGAGAATGGCACTACTAGTTTTTACGCTCAACGACACGCTTTACAACGCAACGCTACAAAAGAGCCAAGCAAGGCTTGCCGCGATAGAAGCGATGATCGAAAACGGCTTACCAGTGGATGTTGAAACCGCGTACACCATGCTTGAAGAAGTGGTGGCGCAAAGCGGTGAAAACGCTCCAAACCACTTTAACCTTTTAATGAGGAGACTTGGGTTAAAAGAAGACCCGCGAATAATCGCAGCGGGTGTGGTGGCTTATAGAGAAGCAAGTAGCGCCGCTTTGAAACCATTTCCGCGTGTGCAACCCACGTTACTCACTTTAAGAGAAAAAGGGCACACGCTACTACTGTTGAGCGCGGGCGACCCAGTAAAAGAGTGGCAAAAACTCATTCAACTAGGACTTCAACACCTGTTCCACGCGTTTGAAATTTGCACCACTCAAGAAAAAATAAACAAAGAGTTCATTTCAAGCGTAATTTCCAACAAGAGCGACGCTCTTTTTGTAAGCGGAAAGGAATACGAAGTGCTTGAAGCTGAAGCCACAGGGTTAAAAGCGGTGTTGTTTTCACCCAAGGCGATTGGTAGAGGTTTTGCAAACGTCACAAGTAAAAGGCTTGTGATAAACCAGATTACGGAGCTTTTAAAAATGGTTTAGGGTGAACTTCTGTGCTTTTGTGTGCGCTTGACGGTGGAGCCACGAAAACGCTATGCGTTCTTTTCGACCTATCCAGGTTTGAAGTTGTTGGTGTTGGTGTGTCAGGTGGCTCGAACTTCAAAAATGTTGGCGCAGAAGTTGCAAAGCAAAACGTGTACCAAGCGATGAGCGAAGCGTTGAGAATGGCTGGTTCAGATTTGAAAAGTGTGGACAAGCTTCTTTTTGGTTTGGCGGGCGCTGGCGATTCAGGAGGTGCGACGCTAAACATATTTTTAAAGCAGATTGTGGGCGAAAGAAGCTTTACGCTCACAAACGATGGTGTTCAAGCGTACAAGCTCGCAAACCTTAACGATGAAGGTTGCGTGTTTGCGGCTGGCACAGGAAGCGTGGGCTACTACAAAGCGAACGGAGAGCTAAAAAGAATAGGCGGATGGGGCTGGTTCTGTGGTGACGAAGGCTCCGCTTTTTGGATAGCAAGAAGCGCGCTCAACAAAGCGGTGAGGTGTTTTGACGGGCTAGAAAAACCCACAAAAATCGTGCACGCGGTAGAAGAGTACTTCGGTTTGAGCTTTAAAGAAGCGATAGCAAAGGTGCACAGGGAGCATCCTGTTGAGCTTGTCGCGGGTTTTGCGCGCGTGGTCTCTCGGCTTGCCGAAAGTGGCGACGAAGTGGCCAAAGTGGTTATGCAAAGCGCGGCGCTTGAGATCAGCTCCGCGCTCGTTTTTATGGAAAAAATTCTGGGAGGGCACGCAAAAAAGAGTGTAGTTGGTGGAGTCGCTCTTTCAAAAATTGTGAGACAAGAAATTTCTGAAAGGCTACCCGATGTGAGCTATTATTACGGTCACTTGGTTGCGCTAGGGGGAATTCTTAGCTTACTAGAAGAGTGTGGGGTAAATCCTTCTTACGAATTAAGGGACGAACTCATAAAGATGTTAAACTCAAAACTCAAGCTCATTTCACCACAAAAGCTATCAAGATACCTTTCTATCGATAAAGTAGAATCGGTTTGATGCGCTCCTTGTAGCGCGAAAGCTCTTTAGCCCAGCTTGTAACGAGCTCTTCCACGTCAACGCCTTGAAGCAAGCTTTTTCGGATTGAGTCGTCGCCTAGTAAAAGGTCGAAGTGCTCCGCGTTTTCTTCAAAAATTTTGTCACCGTGAATCTCAAGCATGGTCTTTAAAAGGTGAAGTGCGCACCTTAAAGGCTGAAAGCGGTTTCGGTCAAGCACGTGTAGCTGAACGCCCTTACACTCTCTTTTGTTGTAACGAGAGTACCAAGGCAAAAAGCGAACGTATCTCGCTTTTACACCAGGAAGTTTTAAGGAGTTAAAGCGTTCGACAACGCTTTTTGCGTCAAGCCACGGCGAACCGATTAGCTCAAAAGGTTTTGTTGTGCCCCTGCCCACAGAAAGAGTGGTTCCTTCGAATATGCACGTACCAGGGTAAATGATGCACGTGGTCAAGGTGGGAGTGTTTGGTGAAATTTGAACCCAAGGTAGCGCAGTTTCGTCAAACCACATCGCCCTTTTCCAACCAGAAAGTTTTATCACTTTAAGCTCACACTTCAAATTTTGCTCTCTTTTGACGAGATTTGCAAACTCTCCAGGAGTTAACCCGTACCTTACTGGGATGTACCAGCTACAAACAATCGAAAGCTTTTTTGGAATATTTCCTTCTAAAACGTCTCCTCTAATCGGATTTGGACGGTCTAATACGATGAGTCTTACTTGTTTTTTGGTGCACGTAAGTAGCGCGGATTTGAGCGTTGAAAGATAAGTGTGGTAGCGCACACCACCATCCTGAATGTCGTAAACAACCGCATCGACACCTTCAAGCCACTCGTCACGAAAAGAAGGTTTTTCGGAGTACCAGCTTAAGAGTCGTAGCCCCAAGTCTTGGTCAACGGCCTCTTCAACCCTCTGCCCCTCTTTTTTTGAGCCAAAAAAACCGTGCTCTGGTGCTACCACAGCCTTTAGATCTGCGTTTAAGCGCCTGATAATTTCAAAGCTTTGCTCGAGCTTCTTATTCACAGAAGAGTTTGTTGAAACCAAAATGCACGTTCGGCCTTCAAGCTCTTTTCTTAGTTCGTAAGGACGGTCGAGCGCTGTGTTAACCATCATCGCCTCCACTTCTTGCTTTGTCAAATATTTCTCTGCTAATCCTTCTTATTTCGCTTTCTGCGACACTTGCGTCTTCAAAGCCTTCGGCAAAAATTGACACGCAGTACGAAAAATCTTTGCCCCAAACCACGGCCACATCCGCTCTTAAGTCGCTCAGCGCGCCAGGCTTGTTTATACACTTCACCCACCAACCAGGAAGACTTGAAGGTACAAGCGACGTGTGTTGCTGAAAGCTTAGTATCTTTACGATGTACGATGATGCGCTTTTGGAAATAACTTTGCGCTTAAAGATCAAACCTAGAAGCTGTGCGATTTCGCGAGGTGTGACAACATTGAACTTCTTTTTTCTTGGACGCATGAATTTACCGTGTAGCTTAATATTGTGAAAGCCAAACCTTTTCATTAGCTCATTCACGGCTTTCTTGCCAACCAAGTCAATCAAAACGTTTGACGCGGTGTTGTCGCTCACGGTGAGCATTAGTTGTAGCATTGTGTCGACAGTCGGACTAACGTTGTTAAACATTAGCCTGAGCAAGCCTGAGCCGCCCACAAAATCTTTTACGTTAACCCTTTGTGTAAGCGATAGCCTTCCGATTTCCACTTGTTCCATCACGGCGCACGCGATCGCCACTTTGATCGTGCTTGCCGACCTAAAGATCTCATCATCTCTTTTTTGTGCGATAACTTTACCAGTTCTGAGATTTTGCGCAAAAAATCCGACTCTTTCAACTCCTTCTATGTCCAAGATCTTTCACTCCTTAATTATAAAACTTTAAAATTTGAAATTTTCCAAAAGTCTTTCGGTGAATTGGTAAACACGTGTTTTAGTAAAACCTAAAATGTGTGTTTTTTAATCGAACTTGATGATTACGCAACCAAAAGTCGTGCAGCAAGCGCCTCGCTCGCTCTTAGGCGAGGGGCCGGTTTGGGATGACAAAAACGAAGCGCTTTACTGGGTCGACATAGACAAAGCAATGCTTCACGTTTACTATCCCGAACTCATAATAGCAAAGAGCTTTACGCTAAAAGAAGCGGCTTCGTGTGTTGCGCTTTGTAGTGATGGAAGGCTTCTTTTGGCGCTCAAACACGCTTTGGCGTTATTCGACCCTAAAAGCTCTGGATTGAAACAAGTAAAAAGCGTTGATGTCGGAAAGCGTGTCAGGTTTAACGATGGTAAGTGTGACAACGAAGGTAGGTTTTGGGTTGGAACGATGGACGTCGAAGAAAAAGAGCCAATTGGTGCGCTATACGTTGTGGAAGCTGGTTTCAAAATAAGAAAGGCGCTTGAAGGTGTGACGATTTCAAATGGAATTGGCTGGTCGCTCGATTACAACGAAATGTACTACGTTGATAGCCCAACAAGGAAAGTGAGCGTGTTTCGCTACGACAAGGGCGAAATTTCTGGTTTGTTAAGAAACATAGACCTATCTTTTCAACGTGGCGTTCCTGACGGCTTGACGGTTGACGCAGAAGGAAAAATCTGGGTTGCGATTTGGGAAGGCTCGTGCGTTTTAAGAATAGACCCAGTGTCATCAAAGGTTCTTTCGAGAATCGAGCTTCCAGCCCCTCGTGTCACTTCTTGCACGTTTGGTGGAAGGTACTTGGACACGCTTTTTGTCACCACAGCTCAAAACGAAAAAGGGGTAGGCGGAGAGCTCTTTAGTGTGAAAACAGATGTAAAAGGACTGCCTGCGAACGTGTTTGCAATCTGAGCATTTTAAAAGCTCAAAATTGTTTTTATATACGGCGATTTCGGCGTTGTAAGCTCAATAAAAGCCTCTTGTGCTTCGGTAAAGCGCCTAAGCTGATACCACTCTTTCGAAATCAATTCCGAGTGTTCGTTAATCAGTTTCACCGCTTGTTTAAAGTTTTCATCGGTGTAAGCGAACGAACCCACTATCTCGATTTCGTCTCTTACAATTTTGTTACCTGGAATTGATGTTTCGTTTTCGTGTAAACCAATTAGAACAACCCGACCGCCACGTTTTATGAGTTTTAAGCTTAACTCGCGTGTTTGGTTTGAGCCTACGGCATCGATTACAACATCCGCCTTTTCGCCGTAAAAAGCTTGAGACAAGATATTTTCCGAATCACTCAACAAGGGATTCGCTGTGATACAATTGAGCACACGTTTAGCTAGTTCAAGCCTTTTGTCGTTTGTGTCAAGTATTAAGAGCTCACTCACACCACTCTTTTGTGCGCACCAAGCTGTGAGCAATCCTATGGAACCTGCCCCAATTACAACAGCATTGTCTTGTAAGCTGATTTGAGCTTTTTTGATGGCTCTAATAGACGTTGCAAGAGGTTCGACAAGAGCACCGCCTATTTCGCTATTGACTTCGTAACAAGATTCAAAAGGAACACACACGTATTGAGCAAATCCACCAGGTTTATCAACTCCAACAAACCCACTTTTAGACAAGTTGAATCAGGACACTTTGTCGCTTGTCATTTTGCGGAAGAAATCGCGGGCTTAAAAAGCTAATCCACAAATGCCATTGAAAGAAAAAATTATTCTATTAAATTTAATATGTAAACATTGATCGGATAAGCCTTCCTCCACTCTGCGATTTCGTTTCTCATGCTATCAGCCTAAGTCCATTGATTTTTTGGATGTCAGTCAAACAAGCTATAAAGGTTTTACACATTAACGCCAAAGCTTTTTCAAAGTTCAGTTGTATTTCAATGGTGAGTCGCCTAAAATTTAGTGTTAAAGAATTCATCACCCTTGAGATCACATCGAGCGATACGCCTATTGCACTAGAGCTTTGCGGAATTACAAGTTTTAATCGTAATCATTATTTGGGTGAAGTGAGCGGATATACGCGCACTAATAGGCAATGCCAATTCGATAACTCTAAATACTTTGAACTCGATGATTCAAGTATGAAAAACATCGTTGACGTTGAAGGATTACCCAAGGGTGGACCGTACTCTCATTCAGTATCCTTTCAGAACTTGATTTTCGTTTCCGGACAGACTGGTCACGTGGATGGAAGAAAGACCGCTTTTTCAGAGCAGTTTACTAATGCCATCGAAAAAGTGTCCAAAATACTTCAGGCGAATGGCTCTTCGTTAAACAACGTGTTAAAAGTCACAGTTTACCTTTCTAAACCCGAATACTTCCAAGAAATGAACGAGCTTTTTAAAAAGTATTTCAACACGCAGCCACCCGCTAGAACCACTATCGTGTGTGGTTTTGCGTCTCCTGAAATACTAGTGGAAATTGATGTGATAGCTTTTAAGTGAACCACATTCTTAGTTCTATATCAGACATTTCCAACTTTTCAACGTCAAACCTTGGTGTGTGTTTTATAATATTTAATGATACCTTGTGCACACATTTTGAGCGTTTACTGTGTAACACCATTATACTCAGGGCTTATCACATAAAGCTAAGAGGTTAACATCACTTACGCATTTGTTTCGATAGTTGTTTGCTGAGTATGCTTTTTGAATTAATAGCATCATTGTCAATTGACAGGATTTTGTGCAAAAATAATCAAAATTTGTTTGTAGAAGGATTTAAAAAAGGACACAATTAATTATTCTGAGCTCAAAAATCAAATCATTACACATAGATCAGGGTAGCAATTGTTAATACCGTTTAAGCTTAAATCGGTTGATGTGTGTTTAGCTTGATGCAAACAGAAGCAAGAAATCCTCTTTCAGAAAACATCGATTTGATGACAACCGAAAACATCCTAAAAGTGATAAACGACGAAGACAAAAAAGTTCCTTATGCGGTTGAAAGAGCGCTACCTCAGGTTTCCTTGTTTGTTGAGCTTTGTGTTGATACTATAAAGACTGGCGGTAGGCTTGTGTATGTTGGCGCTGGTACAAGCGGTAGACTTGGCGTTTTGGATGCAGCGGAGTGTCCTCCAACGTACGGCACAAGCGAGAGCGTGATAATCGCGCTTATTGCTGGAGGGAACACCGCACTAAGAAGAGCTGTTGAGGGTGCTGAGGATGACGAAAATTCTGCAGTAACAGACCTAAAATCGATTAGTTTTTCTAGTAAGGACGTTTTGCTAGCACTTTCAGCAAGTGGTAGAACTCCTTATGCGATATCCGCAGTAAAACACGCAAAAAAGATGGGTTCGAAAACTGGTTGTGTGTGTTGCAACGCAAACGCTCCTTTGGCGAGTATCGTTGACATTCCGATAGTTGTGGAAGTTGGACCAGAAGTGATCGCTGGCTCAACCAGGATGAAAGCTGGCACGGCGCAAAAGCTTGTGCTCAACATGATTTCAACCGCGATCATGATAAAGCTTGGTAGAGTTTACAAAAACTATATGGTTGAAGTGCAACCCGTCACAAGCAAAACCAAGACAAGAGCGGTAAAAATGGTCTCCGAAATCTGTGGTGTGAACGAAGAGCTCGCTCTTTCAGCGCTTACAAAGTCAAACTTTGACGTAAAAGCGGCGATAGTGATGTGCAGGCTTGGTGTCGATGAAAAAGAAGCAAAAAGAATTCTCGATTTACACGAAAGAAATTTAAGAAGGGTTTTTGGTGAATACGCATAAGGGATTTAATTGGCGTCTTCGATTCGAGAGTTGCTACAAACAAACCTAAACAAGTGTTTTACCGCTTACGCTTACTCTGTTCTCACTCCTGACAAAGTTTTGGAAAGTGGGTTTGGTGGCAAAACGTGTGAGAATGGCGAGCCGATCGACGAAAACACGCTGTTCGACTTGGCTTCTCTTACAAAACCTATCGTGACCGCGACAATAATAGCTCAGTTTATAGCAGAAGAAAGGGTGTCTCTTTCCACCAAGCTGTCAACTCTAATTCAGGGTTTTGACGAAAGAATCACGATAGGTATGCTCCTAAACCACACCTCTGGATTACCCGCTTGGTTACCTCTTTACAACGCAAAAAGCGTGGACGACGCGCTTACATTCATTTCGAAAATTAAGCTTGAGTACGAACCGGGTTCTAAAGAGGTTTATTCCGACCTTGGGTATATCGTTTTGGGAAAAGTGATCGAGCTAGTTTCCACCTCCTTAGAAAGGGAAGCGCAAAAAAGGGTTTTTGATCCTTTGGGAATGCGTAACACGCGTTATAAACCAGACCCAAAGCGAGCAAAAATCGTACTCACGGAAACATACGATTGGAGAGAATGGGGTGCTGGAATTGTGCACGACGAAAACTGCTACTTTCTTGGAGGAATTACGGGACACGCCGGTTTGTTTTCGTGTTTAAAAGACTTGGAGCTTTATGCGTGTGCGCTTTTGAGTGACCACAAAAGCGTGTTTCCAAGGCGTGAGCTGTTTTTGGATCGTTCCAATGTAAATATAGGCGGCGAACACAGCTACGGCTGGTTCATCAAAACAAGCTTGACAGGTTCTTTTGGTACCAAGTGTTCCGAAAAAACCATAGGCCACACGGGTTTTACGGGAACGGGTATGTGGATTGATTTTGAAAACAAAATCGCATCTATTCTACTCACAAACAGAGTGTATTTTGGAAGACACAACTCCGAACAAATTCTACGAATTAGAAGAGCATTTAATGATTTCGCTTTTTCGAAATTGTATCTGGATAAGGCTTAAGCGTGGTGGGCATCACGGTTTTGGATTCGGTAGCGTGGACCCATTACACTTTTTAAAATTTAAGCTTGTGAGAAAAATTCGAGTAGCGGTTTTGCTCATGCGTTTAGGCTAAGCCTTAGAGCTCTAGCTTCTTCGAAATTGAGATGGAAGAATGAGAAAAGAAGGTAAAAAACTCAACTTCAAACCCTATCTACGTAAGCATTCGGTGATCGCTGTGAATGAAATCATAGAGTAATAAATCCCCTAAGCGAGTTACGGTTGAAGCGGAGACGAAGCGACCGATTTGGTTTGGCGTTTTACAAAGATGCCACGTGCTCATTTTTCTTTGTAGGCTCAGAAAAGTGTTTCCGTAAATTAACTGTTTATTCTCACTGATCGTGGATCTTTGAACCGTGATTCTTTATTTCGAGCATGTTTCAAAAACACGTGTAACCCTTGGATTAAGCTTTATTAGGATTTTGATTATCCAATAGATAAAGGAACTCCTACAACAAGAAAACGCTCTTCGCACCCATCACAGACTTCCTAGAGCTATACACTGGTACACATTAATATGTATAAGGATTGTCTGGAAAGTATTCTAAATCCTTAACACTTAGTGATCATAAAAACCACCAATCCAAACACTTTTGATGTTACAATTCATTTAACTCAAAACACACAAGCACAAAGCTTTTACAAGCCTCGTAAGACACAGCCTTTGGCACCCCAAACGTTTAAAAGTGTTTTCAAGAAAAAATAGTGCCAAAAATTACAGGATTAAACGCGTTTTCGTAAATTTTGGTTTTAGGAAAGTTGGTGAATTCCTGCGCTTTAAGAAGCCACCCTCACATTTTGTAGCACCTTTTTCATTTGGGTGTAAAGCGAATCGAGCGTTGTGTGCTCACACACTCAGCTGGCGGGAAGTGCCGTGTTTCTTAAGACACAAAAATTTGCATGGGTGAAGACGAACGCCTTTCGTTTCCGGAAGAAAGCTTCCCTGACCAAAGGGTGTAGCGCGTTTGTAAGAGTTTTCCCTTTTGTTACCAAAACTTCACAAGACCACAAACTGATGGCGAAACGCTTGACTTTTTCAAGTGACTCACACACCTTGGCTAACACTAGAAAGTGTGCGCTTTTAACACAAACAAACATTTTTCTAGAGACTTAGAATCCAACGGAATAAAGAAGCCGATCCAAGGTTTTCTTTGTCGC
>Ga0208662_100139_pt1 | contig 32572 bp, 33 predicted proteins | sample OSPB_host_MetaG_FD_187136 | JGI IMG/M metagenome (GOLD analysis project Ga0208662, IMG submission 187136) | Hot spring microbial mat communities from Yellowstone National Park, Wyoming, USA - OSPB_host_MetaG (SPAdes) (version 2) | ecosystem: Environmental > Aquatic > Thermal springs > Hot... | reverse complement strand
CTAATTAGATTCAAGAGAGCAACGAAGGCAGTAAATAGGAGCATTCGCACCATGATGTACTCCATAGCCCTAGTCTTATGGGAGAGAAGGTTAATCCCAGAATTTGTAGCTTAACGACGACACTATCAGATGTGTTTCACCAAATTATTTCTTGAGAGAGATATGATATTAATTCTTTCAACAAGAGATTGATATAGAATAAATTAAGAGAAAATTTATTAAAAATAATTTGTTAAAATAAATTTAGACAAACATAGCTTATAAAACTTGTAAAATGAGAGAAAACTTGAATTTATTTCACATCGTGAAAATAACGTGCACACCCAACACTAAAAGCTGAAAAGTCTAGATTAATGAAGGAATTAAAGGACAAAGGCTTCTTCCCCGGAAGATTTGAAAAACAAGTAATTAACAATATTCCACACGGAATCAAGAATAATGCAGAAAGAGGAAAACCCTATTCTTAAGCCTCCTAACATACCTAATCCTAGCCTCCTCAATTTGCCAAAGAAGCCTATCAGCCAACTCATAAGGATCACCCTTGAAATTCGTGATAAAAATGAAATGCCCAATCCTTAACATAATAAAGACCCTTAAACTCAATCATACAACGTAAACCCTATCACTCCAAAAACAAAGGGAAGACTAGACAACAACCTAAAACCCTTCAAATTACTCCTAATTATAGCCTTAACTTGAATCTTCCTAAAAACCCTTAAACTCAAGAACCAGCTATCAGCCAACATATAATTAACGTGTTACAAAGCCCCCCTAACACTTTTTAACAAAAATTGTGAAGGGCTTTCACTATTTAAATCGGCTATCAAGGTTGTTCTCATTGAATATACCATGTTTAATGATCTAGCTTTCACCCCTTTTCTCTTCCAGTGTTTACTCTTTTTTCTCTTTCTCACCTATTCTGGTTTCATCGGCAGCAAGTATAATTTACTCTAATTTTCTCGCAAAATGTTATTTTCAAGTTGTTTCCGAGTGCTTTTCTTGTCTTTCTAAATATTCCTTTCCCCTATTTTATACGCTTGTTGATTTCATCACTTCCACGAGTTTTTCAGATGCTTCTTGGTAGATAATCTTAATTCCTTAAAGTGTTAATTGTTTTATGAGGGATCCCAACCCCGTAAAAGGTGACGAGGAAGTCATCATATTGGGGCAATGGGGTCCCTCGCTTCTCTTTCTAACCCTTTGATAATACTAGGCAAAAAGTATTACTCAATGTGAGAAAACAAGATTTTTCTCCCATTTTTATCAATTAACTTAATATTTTTATATATTTTTATTAAAATAAGCCATTTTTATCCTATTTCATGATATTTTTATCTTCCATAGAAATTGTACCACTTTTAGTAAAATTGATGAAATACCACCGAGTATACCGATAAAGTAAATTTAACAATAATTATATTTGGTGAAAAAGTATAATAGATTTCTTAAAGAAAATAAAGGATAATTGAAATAATATTTTAAGAGGTTTTCTTTAATTTCCTCACCTCCCTTTCATAAGCTTCTATTAAATTATCCATGGTTACAATTCCTTTGTACTTACCATCTTCAACAACACATGCCCACTTACTTCTAAGTCTTGACATAATTTCCCAAGCTTGCTCTAATGTTGAATTAGGCCTAACGTAAGGTGATCCTATTATCATATACTTTCTAACCATATCATTCTTGTCAGCATTCAGCAAATCCCTTAAATATACTATACCTAAAAATCTATAATTATGATCTATCACTGGCAAACTTAAGAAATTATAGTTAGTCATTATAGATATTGCTTTTTCAACGCTTTCATCATCAAACACTTTTATATCCTCAAATTTACATTCTGAAACTCTAACACTCTCTAATACTGGAATCATAAACTCACTCCTATGTGCTGGCGAATCCCTTTTAGTAGGAACTTGAGCCTGATAAATAGTATAGTTACCAGATATTAAATAGGAAATTGCAGCAGCTACCATAGCTCCAGGTAATAACTGTAAACTACCAGTCATTTCTGTGACCATAATGATCACAGATAGTGGAACCTTACCTGCTGCACTAAAGAAAGCAGCCATTCCTATAATTACAAATGGGGCGACTGAGGGTACGATAGACGGAAATAAGTAGTGAAAGAGTAAGCCAACATCAGCCCCTACAAATGCACCAATAAATAAACCCGGTGCAAATACACCACCACTACCGCCAGATCCAATACTAAATGCTGTCGCAATAATTTTCAAAAATGGCAATAGTATCAAAAGTATTATAACGGGAAGAATGGGAGAATAAAAAACATTTTGAAAGAATCTACTATATTCTGCTAAATCAATCCATCCATAACCTGTTGCCATAACCTCCGGAGCTATTAAAGCTATGGTACTTGCAAGTAATGCTCCAATCATAGGTTTTAAGTAATTATTAATTTTTAATTTTTTAAAGAAGCCATGAACTCCATAAAAAACCTTTACGTAAACTATTGCTAATAATCCAGCTATGACTCCTAATACAGCATACATTGGCAATCTTAACGGATTAAAAGGTTCTGTATAATATCCGAAGACTGGCGTAAAACCAAAGATATTACCGAAAATAGTATAACCTATTGCAGAAGCTACGAGACCAGGATAAATGACCTCTGGCTCTAAATCCCTCTTATAAAGAATTTCTGACGCTAATAAAGCCCCACCGATTGGAGATTTAAATATTGTTCCTATTCCAGCCCCTATTCCAACTGCAACCATTCGCCTTCTATCCTCTGATGTTAGTCTGAGTAAATTAGCGACAACTGAACCAACGCCAGCTGAAAATTGTGCTGTAGGACCTTCTCTTCCAGCACTACCTCCAGAACCTATGGTTATTGCAGAAGCTATGATCTTTACTGGTACGACAACCCATCTTATTTTACCTTGATAGTAATGATAAGCCTTTATTGCAGCATCAGTTCCATGTCCTTCAGCCTCTGGTGCAAACTTGTAAACTATTAAACCAGAAAGTAATCCACCAATTGCCATAGAAACAGGTATTAAATAGTAATTGCCAAGATAAAACGTAAAGGTAATTGGGTTTCCTCCTTCGCCTATTGGCCTAGGGTACGATATCCCAATTAAATGAAAAAGAAACAAATCCTCAAATAAATGAAGCAAAAGATAGAATACAGTAGCCGCTAAACCAGATATAACTCCCATTATAACTCCTAAGATAAACCATTTCTCAAAATAAGGTAGTGATGTAAGCTTAGAATGTCTAGCTTGCATAAAGTATCTTAGTTCATTAATGTTTTTAGTTTTTATATTTATAAGTGTGAACTTAAAGGATATAAGCTTAACTTGAGTGTGTTCTCATGTAATGAGTGTGTTATCACTAAGATATAAATTCTGGAATTAACTTTTTCTCCCACAAGACTGAGTGTGGACAACAATTTTGTTAATTCAGTATAAATTATATAAGGTGTAAATTTAATTTCAATTCAACACAAGATTTATCAGTTAATAAAATATAGTGTTGTAATTTTAACCATGTCCAAAAATTTTATTGTGAATCAGAGAGTTTAAATGATGCAACTTTAAGGAAATTTTAACCAAATTTCAAATGAATGAAATTGTTGTCCACACTCCTTTGCTTGTAGAATAGGCATTTTTCTCCTTCCTTTTCGAATTCTTTTACCCATCTGTATACTGTGCTTTTGTTGACTTGTAGTATTTTTGCTATTTCGCTAATTTTCATTCCTTCCAAGTGTAGTAGTATTACCCTAGCTTTTGTCTCGTTTAAACCCTTAGGCTTCTTGCTGATTAGCTTCCTTATCTCCCTTTTTAAGGCCCTCAGTACGCTCAGCCCAACAGTCCCCCATTACTGATACCAGATTTACCAATTTTAGCTCCCGTTGCAGCTGTTATGAAAAAGACTATGATTTAGGGCTAATCGTTATGATAGAAGAACTTTTCTAACGCAATTTTTTAAATATGTGTATCTTAATTATCCAGTATGCAAGAAGTACAAAAACCACCAAATCAAAAATATATAAAAAATTTTATTGTATATGCTGAGTTTGGTATTCCAGAAGTTAATTTGGAGAGTTATAGGCTTAAGATTAGCGGAGAAGTCGAAAGGACTCTTTCTTTTACCTATGACGAACTACTTAAATTGCCGAGGAAGGAAATAGTAGAGGACTTTCACTGTGTGACAGGCTGGTCTGTTAAAAACGTAAAATGGGAAGGAATACTCTTTAAATCATTAATTGAAATGGCTAGAGTTAAAGAAGGAGTAAAGTGGGTTATGTTTTATAGTTTAGATAGTTATACAGCAGTAGTACCATATGAGGATGTTAATAGAGATAACGTTATTGTAGCATTATTTATGAACGGTGATAAAATTCCTTTAAAGCATGGTTTTCCAGCTCGTCCTATAATACCTCATCTATACGGATGGAAAAGTGCTAAATGGTTAACGGAAATTGAATTTCTAAAGGAATATATTGATGGATATTGGGAAGAAAGGGGATATCACGAAAGAGGAAACGTTTGGGAGGAAGAAAGATTTAAAGGACAAGGAGGAAGGCATTTAAGAAGAAGACCAGTTCTATGAAAAGTTATATTTTATTAATAGAATGTAAACAATATACAATAGTGAGAACTAAGGCTAAAGAGTTCGCTCTAGAAAAAGGTATTTATGCTTATGTAGGCTCATGCGGGATTTCTTGTGTAAAAAGAATATGTAGGCATCTAAATAAGAATAAAAGCAAATATCATTGGCATATAGATTTCCTAATGAAAGAATGTTATCCATTAGCAGTTTTAGTATTACCAATACGAGAAAAGGAGTTGGCTAAAGATCTATGTAAACGTTTTGAATATGTAAAAAATTTCGGCTCAACGGATGATAGTGATTCTCCCTCCCATTTATTTAGAGTAAGAGATCTTTTCGATATAATTTTAACGGCTAGCGAGAAATCGCGAAAAAGTTAAAATTCCTACAATTCCTGCTAACATTAGTAGATCTGTTATATTGGAATTTGTAGAAAAAAGCTCTAGAATTATTTCCCTAACTATAAATGAGATACCAGCATCAATTACGTTAACTATGCTTCTTTCTTTTCCTGTAAGATAACTATTTACTGCTATGTATAGTTCTAGAAGTACTAATATAAGTAAAGATCCGATTATAGTAGAACTTATTAGGTCTATTAAGCTTAGTTTAATTAAATCACTTATTATTTGATATGCTGATAGTGCCATTTGTGAGAATATTCCCAATAATAATATAATTCTTATAATATATCCGATGAATTTTATTAAATCTCTATCACCAATTCTTCGCATTATCTAAACTTATATTTGATGTCCAAATTATAGTTTATGAAAATCAGAGAGATAGAGCCTATAGTTCTTACTTCTAAAGAGAAAGGAAGTGCTACATGGGCTTCTACGATGATAGTAGTCAGGATAACTACTGAGAATGGTATGGTAGGTTATGGAGAAGCGGTACCTACGTTAAGGGTAATATCTGTATACAATGCAATTAAACAAGTCTCAAAAGCTTATATAGGAAAAGATGTAGAAGAAGTAGAGAAGAATTACCATGAATGGTATAAACAAGATTTTTATTTGGCTAGGTCTTTTGAGTCTGCAACGGCTGTGAGTGCTATTGATATAGCATCATGGGATATTATTGGTAAGGAGTTAGGTGCTCCGCTATATAAGTTATTAGGAGGTAAAGTTAGAGAGAGAATTCCAGTTTACGCTAATGGTTGGTATCAAGATTGTGTAACTCCAGAAGATTTCGCTGAGAAGGCTAAAGAGGTTACTAAGAAGGGATATAAGGCACTTAAATTCGACCCTTTTGGTCCCTATTATGATTGGATAGACGAGAAGGGTTTAAGGGAAGCTGAGGAAAGAGTTAAGGCTGTTAGAGAGGCCGTAGGGGATAATGTAGATATTTTAATTGAGCATCATGGAAGATTTAACGCAAATTCAGCTATAATGATAGCTAAAAGATTAGAGAAATATAATCCGGGTTTTATGGAAGAACCAGTACATCATGAAGATATCGAGGGCTTAAGGAAATATAGGAATTTTACGTCGCTTAAAATAGCGTTAGGTGAGAGACTAATAAGTGAGAAGGAGACAATGTTTTATATAAAGGAGGGCTTAGTAAATATATTGCAACCAGATGTAACTAATATAGGTGGAGTTACTGTAGCGAGGAAGGCTATAGTGTTAGCAGAGGCTAATGATGTAGAGATAGCGTTTCATAACGCGTTTGGTTCCATACAAAACTCAGTATCATTACAGCTAAGTGCAATTACGCAAAACCTATATTTACTTGAAAACTTTTACGATTGGTTCCCTCAATGGAAGAGGGATTTAGTATATAATGAAACACCTATTGAGTCAGGTCACGTTAAAGTGCCAGATAAGCCAGGAATAGGGGTTTCAGTTAATGAGAAGTTAATAGAGGAGCTAAAGGCAGATCCAGTTCCATTAGAAGTCAGTGAGGAACCAGTTTGGGTAGTTAAGGGAACGTGGAAAAGTTATGGTGTTTAAAATGGCTGAAATAGTTACCCCTATAATAACTCCCTTTACTAAGGATAATAGAATAGATAAGGAAAAGCTAAGGACTCATGCTGAAAATTTAATGAAAAAAGGTATAGATAAGTTATTCGTTAATGGTACTACTGGACTTGGTCCTTCTTTATCCGCTGACGAGAAATTAGAAAACTTAAAAACGATATATGATGTTACGGACAGGATAATATTTCAAGTTGGGGGGCTTAACTTAGAAGACACGATAAGACTAGCGAAGTTAAGTAAGGACTATGACATAGTAGGCGTTGCCTCTTACGCCCCTTATTATTATCCTAGGATTCCAGAAAAGCAGCTGGTTAAGTATTTTAAATCCCTATGTGAAGCTTCTCCTCACCCAGTATATTTATATAATTATCCTACTGCAGTGGGAAAGGATGTTGATGCCAGAATTGTTAAAGAAATCGGTTGCATAGCAGGAGTTAAGGATACTAATGAGAGTTTAATTCACTCATTAGACTATAAGAGACTTAATCCAAATATAATAGTATATAATGGTTCAGATATGTTGATCACTTCAGCTATTTCCACCGGTTTAGATGGTAGTGTTACTGCAGCGTCGAATTACCTCCCAGAACTCACTGTAGCTATTAAAAAATTGGCTTCAGAGAAAAAAATAGATGAAGCGTTAAGGCTACAATTTATACTTGACGAAATTGTGGAAGCTTCTAGGATTTTCGGTAGCTTATCATCAAACTACGTTCTTGTCAAACTCTTTCAAGGATACGATGTAGGTTATCCTAGAGGCCCGATATTTCCTTTAGATAAGGAAGAGGAACAGCAACTAATTAATAAGGTAAATCAGCTAAAGATGAAACTTATAGAGCTTAAAATATTGAAAGAATAAATAATCCCATGGTTGATGTAGTAGCTCTAGGCGAACCCTTAATTCAATTTAACTCTTTTACGTTAGGTCCATTAAGATTTGTAAATTATTTTGAAAAGCACATAGCTGGATCTGAATTAAATTTCTGTATAGCTGTGATTAGGAATCATTTAAGTTGCGGGTTAATTGCTAGGGTTGGAAATGATGAGTTCGGTAGGAATATTATAGAGTATTCCAGATCTCAAGGTGTTGACGTATCTCAAATTAAAATAGATGACTCATTTACTGGAATATATTTCGTCCAAAGAGGATATCCAATACCGTTAAAAAGTGAGCTAATATATTATAGAAAAGGTAGTGCTGGTAGTAAACTATCTCCAGAAGATGTTAATGAAGATTACGTTAGAACAGCTAAGTTAGTGCATTCAACTGGTATTACCTTAGCTATAAGTGAGTCCGCAAAAGATGCTGTATTTAAGGCATTTGAACTAGCTAAAAAGAGAAGCTTTGACACTAACATAAGACCTAAATTATGGACTCCAGAAAAAGCTAGGGAAACAATTTTAAAACTATTAGGGAAGTATGATGTTGAAGTTCTCATAACAGATCCAGACGATACTAAAATATTATTAGGCATTACTGATCCCGACGAGGCTTATAGAAAATATAAGGAGTTAGGCGTGAAAACGTTATTATATAAATTAGGCGCAAAGGGGGCTGTAGTATTTAAAGATAATCTTAAGGCATTCAAAGAGGCTTATAAAGTACCCGTGGAGGATCCAACTGGGGCTGGAGATGCAATGGCGGGTACTTTCATCTCCTTATACCTTCAAGGTAAGGATTTAGAGTACGCTTTGCATCATGGAATAGTTGCGTCAACTTTAGTAGTAATGGTAAGGGGTGATAATGAGATAACACCTACTACTGAGGATGCAGAAAGATTTTTAAAGGAATTTTAAAGTTAAAGGCTAACGCTTAAATTTTTGCTCAGAAATATTGTGTGTATGGAGAAAAGTTCTCTAACTATTAATTCGAAAGAGTTTAGTGAAATTTTCGAGATAAAAGACGGTCTTCCTTATTTTAAAACTTATTTAGCAGGACAATGGATTGGAGGAGACGAATGGCAGGATGTGGTTAGTCCAATTGACTTAAATATAATTGCTAGAATTCCTAGACTTCATTGGAACCAAATAGACAATACTATTGACTTAATATATAAAAAGGGAAGATGGAGCATTAGAGACACACCTGGAGAGAAGAGATTAAAAATTTACGAAAGAATGGCATCGCTAATAGATAAATTTAGAGAAGATTTCGTTAATGTTTTAATAATTAACAACGGTAAGACTAAGGCAGCAGCTGAAGGTGAAGTTAGTGCTGCAATAGAGAGATTAATAAGGGCTGACTTAGATGTGAGGGAAACTAGAGGAGATTACGTACCTGGAGACTGGAGTTCTGAAACTTTAGAAACGGAAGCTATAGTAAGAAGAGAACCAATCGGTGTAGTATTAGCAATAGTACCATTTAACTATCCCCTTTTTGATACTGTAAATAAAATAGTATATACAACGGTAATTGGTAATGCAATCATTATAAAGCCACCTTCCTCAACTCCCTTACCGATTTTAATGTTAGCTAAAGTGATGGAATTAGCTGGATTTCCAAAGGATTCATTTGCAATAATTACAGTTCCTGGAAAAGATATGAATAATGTGGTTGCGGATAAAAGAATTCAAGCAATCTCACTTACTGGGAGTACGGAAACGGGAGAGGAGGTAATAAAACATGCTGGGATTAAGCAATTCATTATGGAATTAGGTGGAGGAGATCCTGCTATAGTTCTAAGTGACGCTGATTTAGCCTGGGCGGCTCAGAGAATAGTAACTGGCATAATAAGCTATACTGGTCAAAGATGCGACTCTGTAAAACTTATTTTAGCAGAGGAGGAAATTTATGATACTTTAAAGGAATTAATAGTTAAGGAATTAACTAAATCGGTTAAGGTAGGAGACCCTAGAGATCCATCTACTACTGTAGGCCCTATTATAGATGCTAAGACTGCAGACGAGTGGGAAAATGCTATTAAGGATGCAATTGAGAAAGGAGGTAAGATATTGTTTGGAGGTAAGAGAATAGGCCCTACTTATATAGAACCAGTATTAATAGAGGCACCTAAAGAGTCCTTAAAGGATATGTACTTTTATAACAAGGAGGTTTTTGCGTCTGCTGCGCTTTTAGTTAAGGTTAAGAATGTGGATGAGGCAATAGAAATATCAAACGGAAGGAGATATGGTCTTGATGCTGCAATATTCGGAAAGGATATAAATAAAATTAGAAAGCTTCAAAGATTCCTTGAAGTAGGGGCAATTTATATAAACGATTATCCGAGACATGGTATAGGGTACTTCCCATTTGGTGGTAGAAAGGACTCTGGAATAGGTAGAGAAGGTATAGGATATACAATTGAGTATGTGACTGCATATAAGTCAATAGTATATAATTACAAGGGTAAAGGAATATGGGAATATTTGTAATTTTTTTCATTATAGCTTATAGGGAAGAAAAACGTATTTTTTAATAGGTTGGACTGGATATTAATATTCCAACTTATTATCTTATTAGCGTTAGTAGGTATTACCGCTAATTTAATGTCAAAGGGAACAGAGGAGTTAGAGAGAATCTTAGGAAGGGGTATGACAGGCGGTGTAATATTAGGTGTAATATATGCCCTACCCGAAACCATTATGGCAATTCAAGCAGTATTAAACGGAATTTACAATTTCGCAATAGGTTCAGCTTTAGGTGGAAACATATTATTATTTACCTTAGGATTAGGTTTTATCTCAATTTTTTACTATATTAAGTATAGATCAAAAATAATAAGATTGGATAAAGATATTAGTATAGAATATAATTCTTTACTAATTGCTACAATTATCCTCGCAATAGCGATAATGTATGGAAAATTAGACTTTTTCTTGTCCTTCCTATTAATTGTGCCATATGCATATTATATATACAAAAGATATAGTTACTTTGCCGACGGTAACGTGAAAAAGGAAAAGGGGAGTTTTAAAAGGAGTTTAACCTATCTTCTCGTTGGAGGAGTTTCCTTAATATTTTTGTCTAAATATTTTATAATAACAGTAGTAAGTGTTGCCAAAGATCTTAATATGCCCCTACTACTGATCTCCATCTTACTTACCCCAATAGCAGCTGAATTGGAGGAAAATCTAACCGCAATAAAACTAGTTTACGATTCTCCTTCAGATGTCACAACTGCCGTAATGAACTTTATGGGTAGTAAATTAGAAAACATGACACTTCTTTTAAGCATAATAGGATTATGGCAGTCAATTAGTTTACGGTCCTCTTTAGTTTATCTTCTTTTAATTCTTGTAATTACAACTATAACCCTTGAAATATTAAGGGATAGGAATATAAAAATAAACGAAGGCATAGCTCTATTGGGCATATACGTAATTTCCATAACAGTTTTGTTGAGACTATCTGCTTAAAGGAATTTCTTCATCCCTCAGCTACGGTCGCTCTCTTCACATAATTTTATAATATTCGATAACATTTAAAAATTATGGTTCACGCTTGTACCCGTGATTGTTATGACACTTGTATATTCGACGATGATCATAGACCCCTAAATGTCTTTCCAATAAACGGTTTTACATGTTCTAGAGGAATAGCTGATTTGAAGAGAAATGATAAAAATCGTATAAATTCAGCATATATTGAAGGGAAAGAAGTAACAGTTGATGAAGCATTAGATTACATAAGTAAAGAGATAAGGAAGAGGGATAAGCAAGAAATACTTCATATCGATTATGATGGAAATCAAGGTTTATTAACCTGGTATTTCCCAGCTAGATTATGGAACGTCCTTGGCGTAGCTTCCACTGATTATTCTATTTGTAGTGCAGAAGGACATGAGGCAATTAAACTACATTACGGCAGTTCTGTAGGGGTATTTCCAGAGGATTTTATGAATTTTAATTCATTTGTAATATGGGGAAGTGAAACAGTATTTAGTTTTATACATGGATGGAATTTAATTAAAGATAAATATAAAATTGTAATAGATGTAAGGATAAGTGAAACTGCAAAAAGGAGTGAAAAGTATTATTTAATAAAACCTGGTAGTGATGCTTATCTAGCTATAGGCATTATGAAAAAGTTATTCGAGAGAGGTTTAGCTGATACAAGTCTTTTAGACGAGCCAGAAAGATTGAAATCTTATGTTTTTTCATTTAGTGACAATATAATTGAGGAATATACTGGATTAAGGATGGAAGAAATTAATGAGTTAGCGGAATTATATTACGAGAAGAAGCCTTTAACAATAATAGGCTTTGCTTTAGGCAGGACTATAAACGGAGGAGATTCAATTTCATTGATCTCATTAATACCTGCATTATTAGGTATGAGGGTTGGCTTTTATTATTCTAATTCTCAAGGATTAGGCATAGATTTTAAATATTTAAGAGGTCTACATAAATATTCGCCATCTAGAATAGTCGGAATGGCAGAAATAGGAAAGGAAATAGAAGAAGGAAAAATAACTTTTATTTTTACATGGAATTCAAATCCTCTTCATTCCTTGCCTATGTCAGATAGAATTTGTGAGGCAGTAAAGGAAGGCAGGCTTTTCTTAGTAGTTCATGATCCCTTCTGGTCAGAGACAGCTAAGATAGCTAATGTGGTTTTACCTGCTCCAACTTATTTAGAAAAAGAAGACGTAGTATACAGTTATTGGCATAATTACTTAATTTACAATAAACCTATGTTTCCTAAAAGAGGTATAACTGAAATAGAATTAATGAGAATGCTAGCTAGAAAATTGGAAGTAAATGATGATTTAATTTATGAAGATGAATGGTTAGCAGTAGAAAGAGCTACTAGGGTTAACGTAAATGAACTAAAATCCAGAGGATTCGTTAAATTAAAACCCAAATATCTTGAAGGGAAAATAAAAGTTGAGCCATTGCCCAGTAAATTAAATAAGGTAAATGAATACGTTATCGTTTATTCCTCCCATCCTAATTACACTAATAGCCAATTTAAGGAAATTTACGGAAATAGGGAGGCTATTATTTTTAATTCCGATTACGATGGTGAGGGTTATTTAGTCACAGATTACGGAAAAATAAGAGTCAAATTTAAGAAAGACATTAGCATACCACGAGGTGTACTATTTGTATATAAATCAACTCTATTCACTTCAGAGGGTAAGCCATTAAATTCCATAATCGGGTATCAGAAGGGAAAATACGGAGGAACTCCAATTCTCAATATGGATTCCGTAAAAATTATAAGAACTTAAAAATCTTATATATAATAATATTACAAATAATTTTATAACTTAATTAAAAATTTATCTTGTTTTTAGTTTTTTGATTAAATGATTAAAATAAGATAAAGTATCAAAAAATGGGAATATTTTACTCTGGAGGTATTTCTTTAAAAGCTAAATCTATATCGATGCCTCTTCTCTTATTTATTACCTTTGAAAGAACATATGTTAAGACTCCAATTAATAAAGTTCCTATAACGAAGGCTGTAGTTATTAAATTGGGTACTCCGTTAGGTTCCATGAATCCAAAATCTGGATTTGTAGCAGCTACGTAGGTTAAATATGCGAAATATCCTGCTGATATTATACCAGCGATCTGCAATACATAATTCTTGTTTTTAATTCCAAAAACTAAACCAGCAATACTTACTACTAAGAAGTATAAGCTACCTAAGATTGTAGCACCGTATAAAGATAGAGCTGCATTTATAGAGAATACTGGGATTAAAAGAAGTAACAATGTAAATGCTAAATCTAGACTGTGAGCGTAAACTGGAGATCCATACTTATTTAATTCACTGAACTTTGAAGGTAATACTCTATCAAAAGATAGTGCAAATACATATCTGGCGAAGACTATTACACCGTAAGCTAATACGTAGATATTCCACGCTATAAGCCCTAACCCAATAATCCATTGTAAAATTGCATTAGAGGCTACTGCAATTGAAGCGGTCCAGAAGTTATAAACGAACGTTGGATATGCTTGAACGTTAAAATTATATCCTGCTATTAAGTCCATTTCTAGGAAGCCAATAGTTACCAAAATTGCAGTTATTATTAAAGAAATTGGCAGATTCCACTTTAACGTTCTTTTTCCCTTAAATTCTGCGGCAACTGCTGGACCTGCCTGCATCCAAGGATAAGTGTATAAAGCGAAGAAAGGTAGCAAGAAAAGTGTAGCCGTAAGTGAGATTGTCGGAGGTAAGAATGATTGCTTAGTAGATGGGATTGTAACGTTTAAATTATTAGCTGAAATAAGGGTGGATATTTTACTATAGAAATCCCCTGCATTAACTCCTAATACCACTATTGCAATAACTAAGGTCAACATAGAGAATATTCCTAGTCCAGTAACCAATTTATATCCCCATTTTGCCTTAAAGATATTTAATAGGATAATAATCAAGAAAGTTAGTGCGGATATAGTGTAAATTATTAAGCTTTGAACTAATGTAGGAGTTGTTACTGCAGGGTTTACTATTACGTTATTTGCTATATTTAAGAGTAATGGAGAATGTTGATATTCACCTATTACAGTTAACACAGTGTTTATTGCTGATGATGTGAAAAACGCTATTAAAGCGAAATATGCCGTAGATTCTATCATAAGTGCCATTGCCATTGTAACTCCAAGTCCGCCATTTAAGCTCCTAGATATCCATACGTAATCTCCACCAGTTCTCGGTATTCTCGTACTTAGAAAAACGTATATAATTAGCTGTGGTATCGCAAATAAAAATCCTATTAGTGATGCTAACCATAATACTCCACCAGGTTGAACATATGGGGATATTGATTGAAATAGGGCTATTCCAGCTGACATGTTACCTATATTGAGTGCTATAGAATCCAATAACGAGACGTTTTTTATTAAACCAGAAGTTTCTCTTACGAATATAGTACTTTTCCTGCTCACGTCTTATACTATAAAATGTAATATATAAATTTACTTGTTTATTGTAAAAGTAAGACCATTGATCCGTTATTACTTTTACTTAGTTAAGTAAAATGTACTTATTAATAAATCTTACGCCAAAATTATATATGATCTAAAGATAAGAGAATATAATCATTTTAGCAAAGGTATTAAATATTATCTATGATTCTTATTATTCAGAGCATATGAAAAAGCTAATGATTGTTGTTATTGGCATAATTTTATTTCATTTTGTATTATTCATAGTTAAATATTATAAAAATGTATTATTGAAATGTCCATTTGTAGAAGGATATATTGTAGTATTGCCAATAGATAAAATTAATCTGTCAGATATGATAAAAAATAGCAAATGTAGGTATAACATGTTAAAAGTTCTCGAATTATTAGCCGAATTTAATGAGGATGTTACGATAGATATAATATCTAACAGATTAAATATAAGTAGAAAATTAATTAAAAAATATTTAGATAAGTTAGAAGAACGTGGATTAGTAGAATTTACTTATGAAAAAACATATAGGATTACTGAAAATGGAAGACAGTTAATAAATCGTATGAAGTCTAGCGGTTTTTAAAGGATTTAATAAATATTATTAAATGGTTATTAACAAAAATTGCGAAAATTATAAAATATTTTCATAAAGCTTATGAATACTCTTTATCATATAAGCTATTAACCCTAACTCCAGTAGATAAAGCATATGAGAATAATATCAACAGAAAAGGTTCCAGAAGAATGTAGAAATGTAATAGATGTTAAATATGATAATTTAACCGATGAAGATTTTAAAAATGCTGAGATTCTATTAACTTGGCCAAGCAGGGTAAATAAAGAATTAATAAGTAAAATGCCAAAGCTTAAGGTAATTCAAACGTTCTCAGCAGGAGTAGATGACCTAGATTTTTCTGTAATTCCTCCTCATGTAAAGGTATTTTCAAATGCAGGTGCGTATTCCTTATCAGTAGCTGAACATACATGGGCTTTAATCCTAGCATTAGCAAAGGGTGTTGGAACTAGGAAAAGAACTATTGTTTATGAAATCACAAATAAGGTTTTATTAATTTTAGGAGCAGGTGGTATAGGTTCGGAAGTAGCTAGAATAGGTAAGACTGCATTTAGAAATTATGTTATAGGCATTTCTAGGTCGTTTAAGAAACCTGAGTGGTTTGACGAAAAACATTCGATGGCTATGCTTAGGGAAAAAATTGGAGAGGCTGATATAATAGTTGATACTTTACCTTTAAACAAAGAAACTCGTGGCATTTTAAATTATGATTTGTTAAAAAACGTTAAACAAAGAGCTATAATAGTCAATGTAGGAAGAGGTGAAACTGTTGATGAAGAAGGTATTTACAGATTACTTAAGGAAAGACCAGATGTTAGATTTGGTACTGATGTTTTTTGGAGAAAAAATGGTAGAGAAGATTTCTATAATACTAAGCTATGGGAGTTAGAGAACTTTATTGGGACATTACATACTGCTGGAGCTTATGGTAATGATGAAGTAATGAAGAGGGCTATGTTTATAGCTTGTTTAAATGTTAAAAAATATATAGACAAAGGCGTAGCAGATAATGAGGTAAGGAGGGAAGATTATGTTTGATAGATCAGCTGATAAACAGATAGAAGAATGGCTAAAAGAATTAGGGTTAACTATAAGTAGACCCCCACAAGCTAAGGAATTCTTTCATATTGTTGTATCACCACCTCAAGGTGGACCCTCGCTTAGTATAGTTAGAATTAATGAAAATTCAAAATTTTACATTATAATTATGGGGATTGCAATACATCCTACTCATGTTAGTGCTTTAATGTCATTAAAAAGGGAAGAAAGAGTAAAATTTATAATAGATTTGCAGTTAGAGGCGTTAAAATATGGTGTAGATTTCGTGGCAATGCCGCCTAATCAAGAGGCCCCAAATATTATTCAAGTTTCTAGACCGCTTTTTATGGATAATTTAACTGCAAATGAATTTATAAATACGTTACTAAGTGTTAGAAATGCAGGAGTTAGTATAATGTTAAAATTTACCCAAAAATTTGGTCCATACGAGCCTCAGCAACAGACTTCCTTAAAATATACATAAGGTTTTTTATTCTACTTTTAACGTAAATTATCACGTATGGATGACATAAAGAATATATTATGGAAAGTTTTAAACAACGAAGTACCTCTTGTTAATGACGATGTAAAGATGTACCATATTAAGGAGGGAATATTGACAGAAGAAGATTTGAAAAAATGGAGGGAGTTTATCAGGCTAATAAGAGAAGCGTATAATAAGGTATATAAAGATAAAAAAGAAGCTATACAGATAGTTTCAAAGTCTCTTGAATTACTTAATTCTATTACGCCTAGAAAACCAATGCCACCAGAAATGAAAATACGATTTGAAGATTTAAAGAGAAATCTTGAGCTAATTATGAAAATAAATAAATGATTTTTTCTTTACCGAATATCTAATTTTAAAAATATTATATATTATGATATAATAAATGATAACTTTTTATGCTCCCTATAAGCTAATTTTAAAATATTTTAAGGGAATGTCTTTTAAGCTTTCATGAAACTCCTTACCTTAATTTAGGTAAATTTTTTAAACTTTTAGGACAGTAAAGCTTAAAGGGAGCTACTATGGAGCTTAAGAAAGCTGTACTATCGTTCAAAGAAACCTATGGACAGGCTATGGCAGTTACTGCACCTTTAGGTAGTGTAGTTTCAACTACTACTGCCGCGATAGCATATTCTGGTTCATCCGTTGTATTTACTACATTATTATCCTTGATAGCTAGTGCATTATGGATATATACACTTTCATTATATACTAGAAAGATCGCTTCAGCAGGCGGGTTTTACAATTTTAATTATGCAGCGTGGAGAAGCAAAAAATTTGCTTTTCTAGAAGCACTTACGGAAGCAGTAGCATACATTATGTTAAATGCCGTCAACGTAATTTCCATTTACCTCATATTGTCAGTTGCATTTAATTTACTAGGAATATCTTCTCCTGTCTGGGTTCTCTATTTAGGATCAATAATAGGTGTCATATATCCAACGTTAGTTTCATTTACACATATTAAAAAATTATTAGGATATATTGTAACAGTTAGTGCAACGGCAGAAGCTATATTGTTAATTTCACTATTTCTTTTATCGTTAAGTAAGGGATTTCACATTAATTATATAGTCCCAAAAATTAAGAACATAGGCGATTTAGCTACTGCTTTTATATTAACCACAGTAAGTATATCTGGTGCTGGTGCAGCAACCTACTTAGGAGAAGAAACTAAAGACCCACATAAGAACGTTACTAAAGGAATGTGGTTAGCCTTAATCATAGGAGGTACTGCAATGTTTTTTGGGACTTACGCTATTATAGCATTATGGTCTGGTTCATTATCTAATCTGCCAAATGTATCTCAACCTCTATTTGTAGAGATGATACAATATGGTACTATCCCCTTTATAATAGCGTTAATATTATCAATTAATAGTTTATTGGCATCAAATATAGGAACTACCGTAGGTGCAGCTAGAATTTTATATAACTTAGCTAGAGAAAAGGCTGCTCCGAAAATTTTCACTAAGGTTAACAAGCAAGGAGAACCAATACTAACTACTCTTATTGCTGGAATATCTACTGTGATAATAGTTATTCTTTCCGTACAATTCCTCGGAATAACTGCAGCTTTTAGTGAAGTAGCTGCTGTAGAAGGAGTTTTATGGATTTTAGGAAGAATATTTGATGGTTTTGGCGCCCCCTTATTTTACTGGAGGATTAATGGCCTAAAGTTAAGATATATTATCATACCTATTATTGCAACGTTAATAAATGGCTGGGGAGATTTCGAATCAATATTATCAATGGATTACGTTCAAATAGCAATGTTATCAATATTTGCAATATTAGTAATTTCATGGTATATTTTAAAGGCAAGTAAAGGTTATCCTGGTTCGTTGATTGTAGATGAAAATAATGAATTAATAACTATTGAAGAATACCTTAGAAAAGTCATTAGTAGATGAAAGTTTTAATCTTACTAGTTGTATCTTTTTTATGAAAACTTTTTAATAATTTTGATCGATATTTTTAAAAATCTGTTAACAGAGAATTATATTTAGTATGAAAGTGGTTATAGCATATGATGGCTCAGATCACGCAAAGAAGGCTCTGTTTTTCGCACTAAGGTTAATAAAAGCTGAGGACGAAATACATCTAGTTACAGTTGTGAAAGAAGCACCAAAAAGTCCAGAGCAAGTTATAATTCAAACAGAACGTAAAGCAATGGAAATACAAAATGAAGTTGTAAGAGAACTGGAAGGATATAAAGTAGTCTCAAAAATTCTTGAGAGTAACGATGTTGCTGATGCAATACTTCAGTATTGTAATAACATTGGTTGTGATCTTATAGTTACTGGTAGTAGAGGATTAACTGGAATTAAAAAGGCTATACTAGGTAGTGTGTCAAGTGAGCTTGTGTCAAAATCCAATATTCCAGTTCTTGTAGTAAAGTAATCGATATCGATATCGAAAGATTTTTAAATTTAAGATATATCTTTTTCACATGGAATCTGCTGTAATCGTTGAAAATCTAACGAAGAATTACGGTGATGTTCTAGCTTTAGACCATATAAGTTTTGAGGTTAAGCATGGAGAGATATTTGGACTTTTAGGACCTAATGGTGCTGGTAAGACTACTACAATTAAAATTCTTACTGGGTTAACTAAACCTACTTCTGGAAGGGCTATAGTAGCAGGTTTTGATGTTATTAAACAACCTAATGAGGTGAAAAAAAGAATAGGGTGGATAGCCGCTGAAGTAATAGTAGACGATGATTTAACAGCCTGGGAAAATTTAGAATTGCAAGCTAAGCTTGAAGGCCTAAATGATTGGAAAGATAGAGCTTCAGAACTTTTAAAGTATTTTGGAATATATGAATTTAAAGATAAACAAGTAGGAAAATTCTCTACTGGTATGAGGAAAAAATTAGAGATGTCTATGGCCTTACTTCACTCTCCAGAGGTAATATTTATGGATGAGCCTACAATAGGTTTAGACGTTTCAACCAGAAAAGCCTTATGGGATATTATAAGGCAAATAAATAAGGACTTTAGAGTAAGCGTACTTTTAACTACGCATTATATGGAAGAGGCTGACATGTTATGTGAAAGGATAGCAATTATAAATAAGGGTAGAATAATCGCTTTAGGTAGTCCTGCTGAGTTAAAAGAAAAGTACGGAACTGATGTAATTGAAATAGATTATGAAGGAAAAACTGATCAGAAGAAATTAGAAAAGTTCGGTGAAGTTATAGTTTACAACGGTAAAATCAGAATTAAAACTAACAATGCAGAAAATATTATAGCTGATGTGTTGAAACAACTAAGCGATTTGAAAATAAAGGCTGTAAGAATTAATAAAACGAGTTTAGATACAGTATTCTTAACCTTAACTGGTACTACGCTTGAAGAAGGAGAATTCGATGCGAGAAGATTTTATATGACAATAAGGAGGGCGAGAAGATGATAGATAAGGTTATAGCTTTGTATGAAAGAGAAATGAAGAGGTTCTTCAGAAGTAGGTATATGTGGGTAATGATTTTAGCACAACCAATAATGTGGATAATATTCTTTGGAAGTAGTTTTTCTCAAGTTCCTAAGGAATTTTTAGAGACGTTCTTTCATACTACTGATTATATAGCATTTATAATACCTGGAGAATTATCAGTATCTATGATGATGGTTGGTTCTTTTAGCTCAATGAGTTTGATACAAGATAAAAGATTAGGATACCTTAGAAGGATATTGATAACTCCAACTAGAAAATCTGCAGTATTTTACGCTAAAGTATTAGGAGGTATGACTAGAGGAATAATTCAAGTACCTATAATGATCTTAATTAGCCTACTACTTGGTGTTAAATATAACGTAGATTGGCTAGGCTTGCTAGAATGGATTATAGGCTTAATCTTCATAGGAATAGGATTCTCATCATTATATGGTATAATAACAGCTAATACATCAGATTGGCAGGCTCCAGGGGTAGTTTCGAATTTGCTAAACTTACCTTTAATGTTCTCTAGTACTGCTTTATTTCCAGCAGCCTTCTTCCCTTCATGGTTAAAATTGGTAAGTGATGGAAATCCATTAACCTATGCAGCTGAATTAGGAAGGGATGCATTATTATACGGAGATCCTCCAAATCCATTATATCTACTTTATTTAGTAGCTTTCGGTATTATAATGCTCGTAATAGGAACCATAGTAATTGAGAAATATTTAACTGTGGACTGAGAGATTATTCCTTATCTAATTAAAGATAAGTTAAACTACAGAACAAATATTAAATTTTCCTAGAAAAGAATTCTCTAACCTCTCTACTAGTTGGTCTCTTATTTGGTTCTGGATCTACCATTCTTATAATAAAATTGTAAATCTCAGAATCTCTTATATAATATTTTAGTAAATCTAAATTTCTTGTGTTATATAAACTATAACTAAGATACCTATCATCTTTGCTATTTTCAAATTTTTCCATTGCTTCTATCATCTCTTTCGAATTTAACTGAGTTCCAGTAATTAGCTTATACACTGTTGCACCTAACGAATATATATCAGCTGTAGGCTCTACACCTCCAAAGATTGCAGCTTTAACTAGATCAAATGGCGCATAAGGTGGTGTATAGCTAAATGGTTTCTGTCCAGCTCTAACTGCTGAGCCTAAATCTGCTAGCTTAACCTTAATTTTATCGTTTAACAAGTTCTCATAAGCTAATCTTCCATAAGGAGGTATTTTATCGCTAAATAAAATATTTTGAGGCTTGATGTCGCAATGTACATATCCTTCAGAATGAATAACCTCTAAAGCTTGAGCAATTTTAGAAATAATTATATATAAAATTTTTATCCAATATTCTGATTTCACTAAAGGCTGATAATTTATTAGATCATTCGCGGATCCTCCTCTCATTAGTTCTATTACAATTAACGGTGGCTTACTTAAGTAAATACCTGCATCTCCGTTAAGTATTGCTTTAACGTCTAGCTGATCTGCGTAAATAGCATATAATTTAACAATATACGGTGATTTATTAGATAACTCTATAAGCTTAGATGACTCGCTTACTAAATCCATAATATTGCTAACGTATTTTACAAGTGGTATCTTTACGGCATACTCATTATTATCTTTTATACCTCTTAAAACGTAACTTGTTCCACCAATTCCTATCATATCAACAATTTTATATCCATAAATTTCCTTACCTACCCATAATTTGGGATCCCAATTATTTACATTTAATGATAATTTCAACTCATTGCAAGCATTTTGAAATCCTTTATTACATGCAAGTTCTAGTAATTTATCCTTGTTGGAAGATACGTTAGCTAGCAAATATATCATTTCTGGAGACATAACATTAAGAAAGTTCTTTTCAGCTAACTCTCTTACCATAGGGGATCCCAGGATTAATTTGAAAGTATTTAAATCATTAGAGTGTACAACGCACGAAAGTATTTTATTTACGCATTCATCTGGAATAAAAGACCTATATTTACTATAAATAAGATTTTTATATTTAATTATTGCTTCATTACAATTTTCATTATTTATTTCCTTGCAAATTTCTCGAAGAGATTTATCCTTTATTTTTTGTTTAACTGATTTAGGTTGTTGTGGTGAGGGTTTAGTCGAATTCTTAGTTGGTATTAAGTTAATTAATATTAACGCAAGTCCTATAACTAATGGTAATGGGTTTAGTATTAACGGTGATATGCTAATGAAACTGTAAAGTATTAAGGGAATTCCTAAGGGAAAAGTTATATAAGGTAAAAGTTTAAATCCTTTATCTCGATTAGCTAATACTAAAGATAGAGAAGCTAGACTCACTCCTATTAGGGAAAGAAATTCATAATTTATAAGATAAATATATACAAAATAAACTAATAATAATAGACCTATGATAGTATAAAAAGTGCCTCCTTTTCCCTTTCTTGAAGCTAATTGAGTTTCTATTATACCTCCCGTTAGAAGAAGTATTTTATTTAAAAGAGGCAAAGTATAGAAAATTGTGAAGTAAAAAAGTATTAAGGCTGAGAGAATTGCAAAGGGTTTTTCTATCATAATCTTATCTGTGAAAGCGTAACTTAACGCAAATATTCCTATGAACAATAAGGCTAAATCCTCAATGGAAATAACGTTAGTAAAGGATATTTCCTTTATCTGAAACAGTACTATAATACCGTATATTAATGATATCCATCCTAAGAATCCTGCAATATACCGTAGAACGGAACTTTTCATGCTAATTTCATTTTCGATAAGGTTTAAAATGATTTGCTTATTTCTAATTAACAATGCTGAAGATTACTTTCCTTATCTTTCTCCTTATCGGGATAATTAACATCTTGCCAATTATTGCTCACGGCTCTTTAAGTTCTCTCAATAGCTCATATTTATATTCCATAAATTCCTTTTCATATAAATTTAGTAACTCTGATATCTTATTAAATTATAGTATAGGAAATTCCCTTATAGAAGAGGAATTACATCCATATGTTCACTACGATTCCTTCTCATATAGGGTTAATATAACATATTATCCTAACTGGACGATTTATATTATGACTAATCTTCCGAACATCTTTGCTGTAATAGTTCAAGGCAAATATGTAATATGGAGTGGATTTGAAAACGAATCATTTACAAAATTATTTGTAATACCATATATGAATCCTTTAAATGTGAGTATTTTAGTTGCAAACATTCCTACTATAATCCATATAAGTAAATTAGTTAGTGTGGGTGAGAGTGTTAGCTTAGAAGGGGAATTATACAATTTTTGGTCTTTTACTGCGGAAAATGTTTCCTATATTAGAGAATTAAACTTTAGTATTCCGAACCTCACTTCACCTTTCTATCTTATTTTACCTTTTAATTATACTTATTCTCCAGTAGTGGAATATAATTCCTCAAACTACATAGTTGATATAATAAAGGGTATAAATGGGAATAACGTCATGGAAATTGGCTTAATACGCGCAGAGGATTACACTATACATATTTTTAATAAATCAAATAGTATTGTATATCCTGCTCTCAGGATAGTTGGCGATCTAGTAATAACTCCAAAGGGCGTTGAAACTCCGTTTATAATATTAGGATCTTTAACAACTTACAATTACTCTGCGATAATAGTTAATGAGCATCAAGGGATAATTATAATAAATAACAAAACGATAAATGAGTCAATTTTCAAGGTTTACAATTTACAAATAACCTTTTCTCTATACAAAAATAAGCCTATGATATATTATATAATCTTTACTAAAAACATAGGAATATATTCAATTAAGGGTAATTGTACCATATTAAATGCCCCCCATATTTACGCTAGTGGTTACACGTATTTTTTAGCTACTAAACCTGGCTACTATATAATTTCGTCAAATAAACCGTTTCAACTTACCATTAATCCTATAGCTTTAATTATATCAGTAATTTTTTCCTCATTAGTAGCCGTTTCAATACTAATATTATATAGGCAAAGATTAAGGTATTAACATTATTACAAATGTTTAAGTAAAATAGAGCTCCTATATAAACTATATAGTTAACAATAAATTATATTTAATATATAAGTAAGCTATATAATCTAACACTGTGAGAGTAGAGTGAGTGAGAATAAAATGGATAAGAACTTTTCAAAGTCTCCTTTTACTTCGATTGATTCCTTAAAACTAACGTTTAATCACATAAAGGTATGGTACACAGCTGGAATGGGATTTTTTACGGATGCGTATGATTTATTTATAATAGGTGCGATATTAGATGTTTTAAAACAATTAAGTAGCCCTAACTTTCCTCTAAATGATGTTACAACTGGATTATTAGCTTCCTCGGCAATATGGACTGCAGTTATAGGAGAATTACTATTTGGCTTTTTAGGCGATAGGATAGGAAGGAAAGCCATATATGGAGTAGAAGCAACATTGATGATGATAGGTGCGTTACTTTCTGCGATATCTCCTAATATATATTGGCTAATAGCTTTCAGGTCAATTATGGGGTTAGGAATAGGTGGGGATTATCCTATGTCTGCCACTATAATGAGTGAGTATGCTAACGTAAAGGATAGAGGTAAGTTGGTTGCATTAGTTTTTGCAAATCAAGGATTAGGAAGTTTAGCTGCGATAGCTGTAGGAGTGGGCACAGTTTTAGTATTTCCTCCAGATCTAGCATGGAGGATAATGGCAGCAGTAGGAGCGATTCCTGCAGCGACAGTAATTTACTTAAGAAGAAAAACACCAGAAACACCTAGATATTCTTTATTAGCAAAAGGTGACATAGAAAGTGCCAAGAAAGCTGCGGAATTTTTAGGAACTAAGATAGATGAAAAGAAAAAAGTGATGTCCAAACCGTTAACGGTAAAGGAGTTTTTATCAAAATATTGGATTACTTTAATAGGTACTGCAGTTTCTTGGTTTATTGTAGATATGGCATTTTACGGTACTGGAATATACTCTGGTACTATAACGCAGTTGGTATTAGGTAAACCTAGTAGTTTAGCTAATTTAATTATTGAACAAGGATTTCCTTTCATAGTTGGTTTCTTTGGGTATTTCACTGCAGTAGCTTTAATGGACAAATTAGGTAGAAAGTTAATACAAACTCAAGGATTTATAATGATAGCAGTAATATATCTAATAGTTTCTATAGTACTTATAACTAAAGGTACAAGTATTATAGGAATAAGTATACCAGCTAACATAGCATTCCTAATATATGCAATATCCTTCTTCTTTATAGACTTTGGTCCAAACACTACAACTTTTGTAATACCAGCTGAAGTTTATCCTACTAGAGCAAGAACTACTGGACACGGAATAAGTGCAGCTTCTGGTAAGTTAGGTGCTGCTATATCTACATACATATTTCCTACATTACTCTTACAAATAGGACTTAAAAATATGTTAATAATGTTAGCAGGACTGTCGATAATAGGTGCAATAATAACTATAATTACTCTTAAGGAGACTAAGGATAAGAGTTTAGAAGAGATAAGTGAAGAAGAGATAATTATTGAAGAGCAAGAAGTCCTATAATTTTTCTAAATTATTGAATTCTTTTCCTCCATATTATGTTTGTAATATATTTTTAAGGTAATCTCATAAGACTAAACGCTAAGAATCCACTTAATACTACAGACACATAAAGAAAGACATGCAAAATTATTGCTAACATTTCGAGATTTATAAAAAATTATACATATAACTTAATGAGAAACAAACTAGTATAATAAGTCATTTTAAGTTCTTATAGTTTGGTAGTTATAAATTTATAATTAAGCAATAATATTATATTTAACCTTAAGATCTATATAGATTATATATTTATTAAGCAAACAAATAAAGTAGATAAATATGGGAAGCTATTGATAGGGTGTTAGATAATTAAATTTACAAATTTATTGAATAAAGTAAAATATAGCAAAAATATAAATAATTAAAAAGAATAATATAGATATATAAAAACATATATAAAAACATTTTTCGTATAAAATGCTTGCACATATTTTTAGTAATTAGTATAATATATTATAAATTTTTGTGAATAGTTGTCAGTTTCATCTTTAATTTTACTGATTTTCTAAGAATGAAACACATTTCGGAACGAGATTCTTAAAAGGACGAATCGATTATTCTACCATAATGAAGTCAAGTCTAATAGCCCTAATAGCTGCTGCATCTTTCATAGCAGGTATAGTAGCTGCAGGTGTAAGCGGATACGGTCCATTAGCATACATATCATATCACATAATCTCATCTACGCAACAAGCAGGTGAGGCTCAAATTATACCGGCTTATATAAACTTAGGTAACCTTACTGCTGGTGAAAAGGGTAATGTTACTGCTATGGCTGCAGTTAATATCTCATCTAACAATACTTATACAATTGAACTTTTACATTCAGAAAAGTTGCAAAAAGATTTTAGTGAATTTATAGTAAAATTAAAAATAGATAACAATACAGTTATATTAACGCCCGAAAATGATTCCGTTCAGATAACCTTGGCTAAAGGATATTATAATGTGTCTATACTAATAATATTTCAAGTATCGCAACATCCACAAGGAGATTTAAACGTTTATCAAGAACCTCTACTAATTATACATCCTGCGGAAGAAGAAAATAGTTAAAAAGTTTTTTTAACTTTCTATTTCTTTTTCTGTTTCTCTCTTTTTAACTGCTCTATCATAAACAATCCAGTTTCTATACCATTCTTCATTTTCCTTTTTAAGGAAGCTTAAAATAATAGCAGTTAATTCTTTGGCAGTTACCTTATCTTTACCATCCATATATATCTTTCCTACAGTCATATATGCGATTTTTCTTGCAACCTCTACTGGGGCTCCAGTTTTTAATATGCTAACTACTAATTTCTCCCAGATTAGTTCCTCCTCTCTTCCATCTCTTTTAATTACTTTTATCATAGTAGAATATTTTTCTACAAAGGCTAATATTCTTTTATGAGATATAAAGTACTTTTCATAAACGTTGTGGGATCAAGGTTATATAGAGCTGAAAGGCCTGGAAGTGATTTGGATCTTTTTGTGGTATATCAGTTCTTTAGCTCAGACATGTTATTAGGTAAAAAGCTTCCAAAGGTTAAGGATGTGATTAACGATTTAAGGAAGGAGTATGAGGCTGATATTACAGCACACGAGATTGGAAGTGTAGTGTATAACATCTTGGATAGTAATATAAACTTTATAGAAGGAGTTTTTTCTACTATAAATATTATTAATTGGGAAAAATTAAACTATCTTAGAGAATTAGCATATAAGAATCTAAGTAAAAGGATTATTAAATCAATTAAAGGATTGTACATGAGCAATTTAGGTAAAATAACTAACGAGAAAGTAAGGAGTTTATTATGTAGGAAAATAAAGCTTGCCTTATCGATAATTAAGGAGGGAAAGATTTCTTTTGAAAATTGTAATGAAAAGGATAATCTAAATGATTTATTTTCTGAACTTCAAAGAAGCATTAATATCTCTCCATTGCCTCAAGATCCCTTATATGTTAAAGAAATGGAGAAATTTTTGTTAGATTTAAGAGTATCGAACTTATTGGAAGAATTAAGAATCTTGTGATTGCATAATTCATAAGATTTTTAATGATAAAAATGGAGATTTCTACTATGAGTGTGGAAATAAACGAAAAAGGCGTCACAATAAGGATTCCAATTTTGTCCGCTACTATATCATTTTCTAAGGATCAAATAGAGAAAATAGAAGACTCTTCCCCACCTGATGAAATTTGTAATTTAGCAAGAAGTAAAGGAGTAATATTTGCTGGAAGTACAATAGATGGTAAAACATTATACTATAATATAAGGAAAGGAGAGAAGTGTTTGTTAATTATCCTTAAAGATGGAAGGAAAATATACGTAGGTATGTAAGAATATTATTCAACAATGATTATTTTCTCTCTTCTTATTTTTTCTAGAACCTTTTTAACTTCACTAAAATTTAAGGAATCTCTATGAACTCTTAAACCTAAATCGTTAAGCATACTAATTATGTCATTATTTATCCCTAGCAATCCCCATCTAGGGATTATATATTTATAATCATAGTTTGTATTTGGAGTTACTAATGTCTCCTCAAGGATTCTTTGAGCTTCCTCTTTATTCGTAACGTAAATAACATATATTCTAAATACGTCCAATTCTTTTATGTTACTAATTTCCTCGATAATTTTATTGTAAGCTTTTTCCCTTGATATACGAAATATGCTTCTTAACTCTTCATATATTCTTATGAAATCCCAATCATATCTGTTAATTAATTCCGTTAAAGCTTCATCTGATATTGGGTCATATATTTTAACATTAGTTGTAAATATTTTATTAAAAGCGTATGGCAAGTACATATCTTGATTATTTCTCTTATCCTTCCGGTAACAAGCATCTAAAAGATCACCGTAAAAGCCTCCCACTTTTACTACGCTATCGATAAGATTATATGTTATAATATCATAATATTTAGTTAAAGGTATTATTTTATAGTAAAAATATGGATCCTCATTAATTATCTCAGCTATTCTATCACCAATTTCAGAAGATGGTAAATTAACTTTTAATCCAAGTTCATTAATTAACGTTAACTCTCCATCTAGAGAAGTAAGTGTATAATCATCAAATTCCACACTATACTTTCTTCTTCCCTTCCTTGGCATTACGTTAAAGTGTGAAAATAGTCATATAAAAATGTTTGGTTATTTAACAACGACTACAGGATTTTTTGACAATTCTAGAACTCCTTGCGATACACTTCCAATAAATATCTTCTTAAGTTTACTAAGTCCCCTATTTCCAATGAAGATCATATCCACTCCTTCTTTTTCAGCATATTCTGTAATTGCACTTGAAGGTTCTCCCTCAATTACTTCGCCCCTAACTCTTATTACGCCGTTATTTTTAGCAATTTGAATTGCCTCATCAATTTTTTTATTGGCTTCTTCTTTTACCTTACTCAGATATTCATTAACTGGAGGTCCCATGGTCTCTATACATGTATTAACTACTGTAAGAATTATCAGTTCAGCGTTAGATAGTTTAGCTATTTCACTTGCTAAATTTAATGCTTTTTTAGACTTCTCCGATCCATCATAAGCAACTAAAAGTTTGGATATCATATTGTTTAGTTCTCAGTAAAAAATAAAAAATCTTTGTTAACCTTCTAATTATGGGTAATCCGTTCTCTCGTAAATTCTTGAACTTAAATAAATGGGCACTGTTATCCAAATTATAGACGAAATTATAACTATATAGATATTAGGTTTAAAGCCTAAAATTGGATTTACTGGATACATTATTAATGAGGATAAGGATAATGGATTAATATACGAGTAAATTTTATCAGCTGTTGGTGAGAATAATCCCAATACTCCACTCGTAACTAAAAGAATTATATATACCCCTACTGATATTCCTAAATAAGCAGAAGTACTCCTTATACTGGAACCTAAAAGATAAGTGAGTGAGTAAAAAGATAATTGAGAAATTATTATTCCTATTATAGCTAACATTAATGCGAATAAATTGGCCTTAATATGTCCTATTTCTTCTACTATAAATGCTGAAAGTAAAGTGAACAATATAGTTGAAATTATAATAATTAAGGCCCCACTTATATATCTTGTAATAACTAATTGTGTTCTAGTAATAGGTTTTACCAATATAAATTGTAAACTTCCTTCATTTCTTGGTCTTACAAATGTCACAAATGTTAAATAAATTATTATGAAAGGGAAAAAGAAAGAGAAAACTGAGAGTCCTATTAATAAAAATTCAAGAAATGCTGGTATAATTACCTGTCTAGCTGAGGGTGAGCTTATTGTAGACGACAATATATTTACGAATAATAATAGTATTCCTAATCCTAAAAATGTTATTAATAATATCCCTGCTAATACAGACGGTTTCAAGAAAGATCTTTTAAAGTCATAAAAAATTACATGCCAGTTCATTTAAGTTCACCTATTAATTCAAAGAAATAAGACTCTAGAGGCTTTATTTGTGTAACTAGTTCTTCAACTTTATAATTGTTTTTAACAAGTCTTTCATTTAAATCTGCGGGATCTCCTTCAAAACTACTTATGAAGAACGTTGAATTGTTATATGTTATTACATCCCCATATTCTTTTAAAATTGTAATTAATTTCTCATCTGGATTTCTCACCGAAACCTTTAAAGTTCTTTTACTTGACTCCTTTCTAATCTCACTCATTAATTTATCTGCAATTATTTTACCTTTATGGATGAATATTACCCTATCTGCTATTGTTTCTACTTCTGAGAGAATATGAGATGAGAATAATATAGCCTTGCCCTCTTTCTTAAGCTTTATTGATATATCCCTAAAAAACGATATACCTTGTGGATCTAACCCATTTAATGCTTCATCAAAAAGTAAGTTAGGAGGATCTGAAATTAATGAGGCAGCTAAAGCAAATCTCTTCTTATTTCCTTGAGATAAGTTACGGATTTTAAATTCCGCATATTGTAAAATATTAGTTAATTCCATGAGATCTCTTACCCTCCTATCAATCTCATTTAGTGAAAATTGTTTATGATATCCGGCTAGATATTTTAAATAATCCTTTACCTTTACATCTTGCTCGAAAACTGGTAACTCTGGAACCCAGCCTATACGTTCTGATGCGCTAACTTTTTCCTTTATTATGTCAAATTCATCTATTAATACAGTGCCCTTTGTCGGTTTTAATATGCCTGCTGCAATTTTTATTGTAGTTGTCTTACCTGCACCATTTACGCCTACAAATCTTACTATTTCACCATTATTAACTGTGAAATTAACATCTTCAATAGCCCTTACTTTACCAAAATATTTAGTTAAGCTAAGTATTTTAATAGACAATAACTATCACTATTTTATATTTTCTATTAACGCTTAAAAATTATTCGTTAATGCCATTTTATGGAAGTGATAATGTAATCTTATATGAATATTTCATAATATTCTGCTTTGTGGTTCAACTTCAAATTTTATTGAAGCTAACATTAAACTTAGTTTTAATCTAACGTTTGATTTGGAATTTAACGAAATTAAATGAGTTTAACATCTAAAGAAAATTGTAAGAATTATAAAGGCATATAGCTTAATATTTGCGATATCTCCATATTTCTTATATGAAACGTATTGCTATGATTAATTTTGATGAAAAAGGTTCTTATAGTGGAGTTGCATGTTCCTCTTTCATTAATTTAATGACATAACCTTAAGCATATTTTTGTGTCAAGCAGAGATAGTGATTAGCTAAGGCAGACTGAAAGAAACCTTAGATCTGCGCAGAAATTAACTATCAATATGAACTCTACGAAGAAACTTGTTATGAGGTCCAACAAACTTCGGAAAAAGCCATTAAAGCATTATTAAGTTACTTTCATAAAGAGCAGAGAGGACATTCTATTACTTTTCTTTTGCAATCTTTATCCATTTCAGTTCAGAAGAAATATTAAAATGTGCACAGAAGTTCGATAAACACTACATACCTTCACGATATCCTAATGTATATAATCGAGGTGTTCTGCAGATTACTATAATAAAGATAATGCTACAAATTGTTTAGACTATAGTAGGGAAATATTGGTATATGTGAGAGAAATTGTTAGAACAACTATGCGAGATTTACGCTAAGTTTAACTTAAAACTTATTGTACTCTTCGGTTTCTATAATAAGGGAGATTATACTAATGAAAGCGATGTTGATATTCTGATAGTTTCCGATGCTTTTCCTCATGATCCTAGAGAAGCTTTAGTATGGCTTATAGCACAAAATTTCCTAAAGTTATGCCTTTAGCAATTAATACTCAAGTTTTCCAAAAAGTTAGAATAAGATTCCACATTTATTCTAGAGTTTATAGAGGATGAAAAAATACTATGCAGAGAAAAGGAGTTTAAGAAGGAGATCCTTAAAAAATATAAAGAAATTAAAAAAGAGGTTTAAGAGAAAAGGGAAGCTCGGGAATGATAGTAAAGTTGGAACTTTTAAAGGTGAAGAGAAAGCTTAATGTTAATAATCTCTATGTCACGATCAAAAGTTCATACTTCTTAATCTAAATATATGCTGAACTCTTTTCTACGTTAACAGAATGTTTTCTTTATTTATGCTAAAATTTTATTAACAAAGTATAGCCTCTCATACTGATGTGAGCTATGCCTAAAAGGGTGTGATTGTAGAGCTGTGAGCACCGTGCAGTTGGAGTTCCGTGATCGCTTACAAAAAATGGGGGTTAAGGGGGCGTAAAGCCTCGCCCTTTACGGTAGACCCAAAATCACCTCCTTAAAAATAAATCTATAGTGTAAATAAGTGTTTCAATTGCATTAAATGTAAAATTCTCTGGATTGAATAAATCAGGAAATAAAAGAATTAATAATAATCTAAATTCCTCTCTCTCCACCTCCCCCTTGAATATGGTATATAAGGAAGTCAGAAGGGTTAAAGGCTAACTCCCTACACTTGATCACGATTGGAGATAAAATGAGTAAAATAAAAATGTAGGGGCAAACGGTTTAACGCTACTCATTTCAAAAATTTCTTCTCT